>Ga0123354_10000994_pt1 | contig 32294 bp, 24 predicted proteins | sample TergutLab28metaG_2_FD_97872 | JGI IMG/M metagenome (GOLD analysis project Ga0123354, IMG submission 97872) | Labiotermes labralis P4 segment gut microbial communities from Petit-Saut dam, French Guiana - Lab288 P4 | ecosystem: Host-associated > Arthropoda: Insects > Digestive system > Gut ... | reverse complement strand
TTTAAACTGAAATTTGCAATTTATTTCACCCCCATTTTCCACAAAAAAGGAAAAAAAAAAGGGGGGAACCCTTAAATTGCTTCCCCCCCCCCCCCCCAAAAGAAAAGCATTATGAGTGTCAGGCAAATAGTAAGTAATAAACAAAAGAAGAGATTGGGTGTAAGAAAGTAAGATACCTTTTGTTATTTACTGCCTTATGTAGGAGCTGTGCAGTCTTATGGGAAGAATATTTCAGTTTTAAAGGTGGGCTGTGGAGACAGTGGTACATATTTACCAAGCGGAATCATTTTAATAAATTCTTGCATAGATTGTGCACCCAATTTTGATAATGGAAGTATGTGCCAGAACTACATGTTGAAATACAATATTGTCACTTCTCAAGGAATGCAACTATAATCTGTTAACCACATTCACGTAATTTGGAGCATAGAAATTATAGGTTTAAATCATATTCGGGGCATTGAAGATGCCCAGATGTTTCTGTTTTGTCTTATCCTTCGTAGGTCCAGGCCTTATGATGGACCAATCCCTGATTAAGTGGATCTTGCCCATTGTTTAAATGAGTCATGATATCAAAATACTGGCTCCATTCATGTGAGATGGCCTGATCTGTGATACATCCAGTAGAAGAAAAATTTGGCATGACATTATTGAGAGCTTTTTGTTTTCAGCTCCTATTGTGGAACAGCCTCAGTGTACAGTAGATGCTGACTGTGCCAGCAAGCTGGCTTGCTTCAGCGGAACATGTCGCAACCCATGCATAGAGACAAAACCTTGTGCTGTAAATGCTGCTTGCACTGTGGTTGACACATTGCCACTTAGGACCATGTCCTGTAGTTGTTTGCCAGGCTTTGTTGGAGACGCAGATGTTGAATGCAAACCAGGTATGTTTTCTTATTGCTAAATGTGGCTACTATTTACAACTTACTATGCTGTAGTCTGTATTTTAAGAGGACATTTTAATGATGTTATGCCAGCTAATGCCATGATGTGAATTCTTGAGAAGCAGGTAGTCACTGTCTGGAACATTTCATGAGCCAGTTCATTTCCAGTCAATAGCCTTACACCTTAGCTCTGTAAGATCCGTATAGTTTTGTTATAAGATTGTAAGTTGATGTTAGAGCACGTCCTGAATTTAATGGTAATTTTCACATGTACTGGTATTCATAAATATCCATACTTATCAAATACTTGTTACCTGTTGGGTATTGACAATTTTAATATTGTACATACCGTGCATGATGCAGAAATTCAATTTATCAAACCGACCTTACATGCACTGAAATGTGAACACAATAGACACACATTCTCCTACATGTTTCAGCACTAACTGAGTGCCATTGTCAGGGAGTCCTTGTATCATTTAAAGTTGTAGGAGTCCATATATTGCTTAAAATTGTGTCACAACTTTAACCAATGTAAGGACTCCCTGATGATGTTGCTCATAGAAGTGTTGAAATATGAAGGAGAATGGGTATTTATTGTGTTCACATTTCAGAGCATGTAAGGTTGGTTTGATGAATTGGACTTGTTACTCATTCTTTGATTATGAATTGGCCCTGCTTTCTGGTATTGAAATATGATTATATACTTCCTTTCTGTTCATTCACTTCCAGACTAGCCTCTTACTCGTGTCTGATAGTTTCTGTGCTTCTGTTCACAATATTTATGTATTGCTTAGTAAATGAACATCCCTGGTTTATGAGGCCAGTTTATTTAAATCTCTCCTGATTTTCTTCAAACATCTAAATGGTTCCTTAGACACCGGTTAAAAGCAGTGGTGATCTAGCATCTCCTTCGTTCAGACCATTTTGAACAGGCAATGTATCAGAATATTTATTTATCCAGACTTTTCTATAGGTTTCATTCAAAGACATTTTCATTAGCCTAACAGATCAAATTCTACGAAGTAGGCCTAAACATGAACATAAAAATTAAGTCTGCTTGCAGTGTTGAGTATTTTTTAAAAAATAAAGCAAACTCTGGGGTAAATCTCAGACACTGTATTATTTATCTAGTAATGCATATGCATCATTTTTATACTACTAACATCTGTTATGTATTTTGCAGGTCATCAGAACGGTGTTAGAAGATATAAATGGCTAACATCACTAACACTTTCCCCCTTCATTAACATGGTTGGCAATTAAATTCATACATCCAGTGACCATTTTTAATCAGATCACAGATTTACCGTTGATACTGTCTATGTCACTACCAATTGTATTCCTTTCCTGCTTGCACTTTTTCACATTTTTTGTGTTAAAACAGCAACACACCAGTCATATTTTAAAATATAATGTGTATTTTGTTTGTCAGTTAACTGAAATAATCAAGTGCGTGTTAAATCCAAGTGATTTAATCTGCAATGCTAGATAAATATATGATGTTTTCAGTGTGTATGTATTTATTATGTCACATTTTGCAGTTACATTTTAATGGTAAAATTATTCAACCCTGTGGCTGCAGAATTAAATGTCCTTAGTGATGTGCAGAAGACTGGAATTTAAAGGGAGGCTGCATAAGAACAGTTATGTTCATATGACATTTGGTATTTCAAGCATCACACTGTAAATTACATATATTTATACATAAAACATTCAGTGCTAGGGGTTAATAGTTTTCACTGTTTACCTAAGCTATATCAAGGCTCTAACTTGATAAGTAAATGTATGTTACTAAAGCAAACTGTGTTATCTGAGATCAACCAAATTAGAAGTTATGTGAAAACGTTGCTGCAGGAAGTTTCAAACTAGTGACAAATCCTGATTTTGAAGATCTTACGATATAAAGTACCAAGTGTTGAGACATGTCTCAAATAAGCTACAGTTTGCTTAAAACTCCTATTTAAACATACTGGAGATCTGTTTTGATCAAGAACTTGACAGTTGTCGTTATATATTAATCTTTTGGGAAGAAGGATTTTAAACAGTCTTACCATTTGTTCCAGGGTACTCACATATTTTTGTCTGATATCTTACACAGAAAATGCTTTTAAATGTGACAGAAACATGTAAATACAACATGTATATTCTCCTAAAATTTTTCGGGATTCCAAGCCTGAAACGATTTTCACTTGCATTGAATGGTTTGTGTTTTAAGTTTTGATGGTCCAGTTTTGTATTTCATATATGTTTGTGTGCTGAATATTGGACAAAGAATGGTTATCAGTGTATCATCACTGACTGTTGTCCTTTGATACTGTGTAGTCTTGAGTTTCTGATAGCACCATTAAATAAACTACAGATAACAAAAGTACGTGTTGTGGATTTTGCAGCTGAGGAACCAGGTTGCAAGAGCAATGATGACTGCCCTCAAAGTGACACTTGCCTTAACAGGCAGTGTGTCAATCCATGTACGGTGTCTAATCCCTGTGCACCCAATGCAGAGTGCCAGGCTACAAATCACAGGGCTGTGTGTCATTGTCCAAGTGGTCTTGCTGGAAACCCTTTTATTAATTGCTACCAAGGTATGCAGTGCCTTTCTTTAAGGTAATCTACGTCTTTTGACACAATACCGTCGTATATAAGAAATTCTGGACACAACTTAATAGTGCTTATTTGTCTGTATGCTACCATCTGTATAAAAATGCCCTTATTGTTTTACAGATTAAAAATAATATAATGTAGTGAAATATTTCTTTCTGTATGGACCTCCAGTATGGTTTCATCAAGTTTCCAGTATTGTGCCCAGAAGTGTTGGTAGTTACAAGTACAGCTTCATATAAACTTCAGCATATATATGTGTGTTACCATACTAAATTTCATATACAAGTACATAAATTTATGAAATATTACTATGAAAATGAAAAATTGGCCTCATCAATGTGAACAAGTAATGCTTATATCCCTTTCTGAAATTGATTTATTTGTGAATTAAAACTGTTGTTTCATAAATAGAAATATCAGCATTTGAATTTTACTTTTGCTTATAAACTCGTTTTATCAGTGTTATGTGAACTAATAATTACAAAATAGTGTGGCTGAATGTCTGTTGTGTGAAACTGTTGTGAGTTGCATATGTTATGTGAAAGGATTTGAGCTCCTCCTGTGCTCTAAATGCACAATAATGTCTCCTTTTTTAATTACTGAGAAAACAAAACATCTGATCCCTTGCTAATATTCATGGCCACGATCTAGATCTTAAGTTCAGAATGCTGAATCTCTCACATCACTGTACAATTGGCTGTTGAATATTTAACTGCTAGCTTCAAGCCAGTTAACATAATCTGCAGTACATATAATTACAGCATTGCTTGGAGTTTATGCTGTGGTATACCACTCATTCAAAACTGTGAGGGTGTCAACCAATATGGTATATTTTAAGTGAAGCTATAATAATTTTTGACTAAAGATATGCAAAAATTACATTAAAATATTTGAAAATGTGAGTTTTATAATCCACTGCAGAAACCAATTGTGGGCCTTTTTAGGACAAACCTGACTGTGGAAGGATTAATTTTTAATGAACAAATGGAATAATATTTTCCCATTAAAAGTACACCTTTATCACCCAAAAGGAAAAATATTATTTCACAGTAGACATTTAATTCAAAGTTCCTCTGGCTGTAGCAGAAAACTGGCATTTAAAAGGCCATGTGCTAAAGATTAAACACGGCACTACATCAGTACATTCCACCATTCCAGCCATTTTGATTATATAGAGATTTTTTAATCAGATTTTGGATATTAATAATTGTAATATTTTGAAACAGTTCCACTTCAACCTGAGTGCACAACAGATCCTGAATGTCCTGGAGATAAGTCTTGCATCAGTGAGCGTTGCCAGGACCCATGTTTGGTAGCTAACCCATGTGGTTCCGGAGCAGAATGTCACACAATTCAGCACCGGCCTGTGTGTAACTGTCCAGATGGCTGGGGTGGTAATCCACAAATCCAGTGCTACAGACGTAAGTGAAATTAATTTATTCCAGACTGAAATACATGTTTCTATATTCCATTCCTCTTACCTATATTGCCTCAGTTCCATTCTCACCAAATTGCTGTTTTCTATTTCATCTGTAATCACTTAGAGATTCACAATGAATTATAAGTAAAATTATTGCATTGCCAATACAAAACAATTAGTCATTCATTTACAAAAATTACATTTAAGGTAAAATTTTTTCTGTGCATACCGTGAAGGTATATCAGGGAGTGGAGGTATTTCTCCACTCATTCTTAACCACAACATAAAGTGGAGGTGAGTAGTCAGCTTACCACTGCAGCAGCATAACTCCCAGAAAAAGCACCCTACGGTACTGCTTGAATAGCAAACTGGTAGGAACAGCATGTAACTTTTATGTGAGTTCAATAAACCAATCTGTCCACTGAAATTTATTCCATTCTGTAATGATTTAATGACAAATTAGCATTTTGTGTGTGTGTGTGTGTCTGTGTGTGTGCCTGTGGCTGTGTGAGTGTATAAACTCCACAGAGTGGACAAGTGGGCAGTAATGTATTCTGTCATCTCAGTCATGATGTCTATATACAGTCATAGTGTATGTTACAGTCAAATAAACTCCCAGTAATTTTAATTTTTATGTAGTTTTATCTAGAACTGTCATATGTCAGTAATTAAAGGTAGTGAAGAAGGACTTGACACATGTAATTTCAATTCCATTAATGGGGATGAAGAATTTTCTCTGCTGCAATGACAAGAATAAATCAGGACCTAATCACATTGTATACAGTGAACATTAGAAGTGTCATTATCAGGAATAAAGTCAGCTGAAGTATGAAACTTACCACTCATGTTCATTTAATTTGAAGATAAGTAATATGTGAACTCCTGCTTCTCTGACCCCATACTCCATGTTAGGAAGCTTGGATGCAGGAGAAAGAGTACTTATTTTTTTGTGATTATAATTTGTACTAAGCACATGTGCAGTACAGTGGTACAAACTCACTGAACGCTTCTGTTTCATTTTTCATTCCATACAGCGGAATGTAAGGAAGATGCAGACTGTGTCTATGACAAGGCCTGTATTAATGGTAACTGCTTGAACCCTTGTGCGTATGGGTCAGGAAGTCAGTGTGGAAGAGGTGCAGAATGCCATGTCCAGGTCCACAGAGCACAATGTGTATGTCCACCTGGTACACAAGGACACCCTCTGCTGTCCTGTGTCTCTGTTGTGTGTCAGTACAATGAGGACTGTGCAGATGATGAAGCTTGCGACAGACTGAACAGAGTGTGTCGACTTGTCTGTGAGAGTGACACATGTGCTGAAACAGCTGTTTGCATCGGCAGAGACCACCAACCCAAGTGCATCTGTCCACCCGGAACAACAGGCAATGCATACATTGAGTGCACTGGTATGTGGAGAGATTTATTACTAGTCAAAAGAATGTTGTGTAAACTGTAACTGTGGCAGGTGTGCCTAGTCATATCATCCATCATGCCATAATTGTCATGCTTACGTCTCAGCACTTTGTGACCACTCCTATTGACCATCAGGAATATCATGCTAATTCCTTGCTTGTCAGTAGTAATGCATTTCCTCATGCTTCTCCTTTTATGATCAGTTGCAGCATTTCTTTTTATTATTATTGTTTTTGTGCATTAAAATTTGGGTATGTGAAACTTGAAGTTGTGTATTTTTTCTTACTTTCACGTGATAAAAATAATGTCATTAAAATTGTATGTACTTCCTGAAAAAAAAAAATTCAGAAATTTTCTATGTCATAAGTGAGGTAAGTCATACTGAAGAACATTAAAAAGTATAAATTAAAGTGCTTTACGTAAACTACTGACTTATTCCATGAAGTACAGCTCTTCTTGAGAAAGTTATATTTACTTACCTGGGCAAGAAATTCCTAAACTTTTAGGGATCTTGGAAGTTTATTACTGTGCTTATCAAAGCTAGCTATTGAAGTCTGTCCTCAGTCATTTTAATTCAGCTCACAGCCTCACATTAATTCAGCAAAGTTTGTTATTGATCATTAATAAAAAAAAATTTATTTATATATTTATTTATGAAATTAATGTGGTTCTAATGTGTATCTCATTTTCATTGTTATCTCCCCTTGTAGGAGATGCACTGGCATAGAAGAAATATTGCAATTTATGGGACCTCTCTGAGGAAAGACATCATATCTTAAACATTTAGAAATACAGTAAATATGACTTATATGCTTGTCATGTATTTGGAAGAAGCCAAATGTGGAAGTTATTGCCCTGTATCATGTAGGTATGGGGAATTTTTAAATACCCTCTTACTATGGCACTGGTTACTTGATTTTAACTTGTTGTCGTTGTTGTTGTTGTTAACGTCGTCGTTCGTCGTCATTATCGTAAGGGACAGGCGGCAGGCTCTTGAGAACATAGTAATGAACCTTTGGATTTCATAAAATGAGGGGAATTTCTTGACTAGCTGAGAACTGGTTAGCTTCTCAAGAAAGACTCTGCTTCATGGAGTAAGCAAGTAATTATTCAAAAAAATTGAACTTTTGGCCCAAATGGACTGCATATGCCATTACAGAACTGCAATATATGGTCAGCAAGGGATTTTATAACCCTTAACATTTTTGTCTTCTGGGATGTGACACTGTGTAGTCTGGTGTATGTGTACTGACATATCAGATGATCCTGCTGCTATATCTTTGGGAGTTGTCAATTTTTGGCCTGGTGTATATGACAGTAATTTGGAACTCCAGCTGGTAACATGAGACATTGCAACATTTATGTTAATTTTTCATTGCTTTATTTAGGTTAAAGGACTATCAAGACATTTACAGTTCTAATGAGCTGTCTCTCACTCTTCAACTATAAACCATGAAATTAAACTTTAAATTTGGAAGTATATTACTAACTTCAAGGTGATATTTCAGGACCAAGAATTCCAGGACCACAGCCTGAATGTAAACAGGACGCTGACTGCCCATCACAGTTGGCTTGTATCAGCTCTCAGTGCCAGAATCCATGCACAGTAGCTAATGTCTGCTCACCAGATCAAGAATGCCGTGTTCTTGACACATTACCACTTCGTACAGTTATGTGTCAGTGTCCCTCAGATACCATTGCTGATAGCAATGGCCGTTGCAGACAAATTGGTGAGTATCAGTATCAGTCAGATTACATTTCATAATTTGAACATGAATTATTTATATTTGTAAAGTATTTAAATAGTTTTTTTAATCAAAATTCAGCAAAGGAAGTTGGTGCAGTAGTAACATGTTTCTACTCTCAGTTATTATGGTCCAAAATATTTTTTATTGAACTCTGTGAGCAATGCTGTGGTCAGAAATTGCATTCTTACTACCCATCTTTCCTTTCTACTTGAGAGTCTATGAACCATGAGAAGATTGTCAGAAGAAACTGCAGTTGTTGGGCCTGAGGTGACAAAGTTCTTCTGTGAGGGAAATGTAATACAATTTTCCTGTAGATGCGTGAAGTAAAATTTCATACTAACTAAACCAAACAAAGTAGTCAACCTTACAAAAGGCAGCTAGAAATTAATTAGTCTGTCATTTAATTGTGGTCAAAGGTTTTATTTTGTTAGTACCCTATTTGGTCCATTTTTACACACACAACACTGGCAGAATGTTTAATTAACAATGTCCACAAAAGTCTGGCTCAGTTGGTAGGTGCACTGTCATGGTGCATTTGCAATTCACTGGATTCCCACTTTCAAACAAAATGCACCAAGGGTACATCATAGTACTTGCAATTAGAAATGCTGGCTAATAGTCTGACCTGGTAGGGCTTCTTCACTGCAACCCCATGATCTAATAAATTGTTTAGCATTGCTCTTGCTTTGCTGTGCCTGCAGTATTATTTTTTGTCACCTGTTCTGCTAGTAATTTTTATTTTTTTACATTCAGAAGAGTTTAAAAATGCATACAACCTCTTTTCTTTCTGTTTCACTGTTAACTGTGGTGGAAAGAAGAACTTGGCTGAGACGTGTCTCATATCTCACTCTCAAGTCTTGGTTTAAAATAGCATGACATGAGTTTTAAAAAATTCCTGCTTCATTAATCGTCTTGTAAATAAATCAGTCATATTATTTCTCACAAAATCATGCACTTAGCTACAAGCATACCATTTCTACTGGTTTCAATGATTTCATGTTACTAATGTTTGACAGGTGTTCATTCCTCTTTACTATTACAGAACTACTCATCCTTAGCTTGTTGTTATGTCTCCAAATGCTGTTTGTGTCAATTGATACTGTCCACTTGCCATGTGTCAAATCTCCCAGAATTTAATGCATATGTGTTTTTCTGTGCTGTGACACATTAAATCAATGTGTGAATAGAATCATTCTATTGAAACTTATTGCATGCAAATAAGGCAACTGAGAGAGCTGTAAATATGCCTGAACATGCAGCAACATCTCAGAACGAGGTATTGAACTTCATCCCTGAACTGATTGATTTACTTGAAATATGAATTTTGTCTCAGTGCATTCTGATCAGAACTCATACGTTATTCTGTTAGATGATGGTAAATAGTTTAGTGAAAGGAAAGGGATAAGAATTAGTATTTTGTGTTATTAAAAGCTTTTGAATTCCCTTATTTCCTCCTGCAGTACCAGAAAAACCACAGTGCAGGATGGACTCAGACTGCAATGACTCCGATAAATGCATACAAAGCCACTGTGTGCAAGCATGTCAGGTAGATATGTGCGGAGTAAATGCCATCTGCAATGCACAAGGCCATCATGCAATATGCTCATGTCCGTCACGATATGAAGGCAACCCTCACATTGAATGTACTAAAGGTATGCAACTTTTTTGGTGAATGTGTAATAATTATTAATTCCATTGCTAGTCTCAAGTTTACTTGTGTGCAAGATGCATTATGTCTCCAATAATGAGATGTTTTTTGGAGGCATGTCATGAATATGAGTATAACTATGGAAATGTACAAAAATAAGAAGAGTGAGTACATCTTAAAGAAATGATTGTAATAAAATTTACTGGTGGCTATGGTCCTCCTCCTTCTCCTCATTATTGCCATGATCATCTTCACTGTAATAATCATAATAATCATCCTCATGTATTTCTTCATCATCACTACATGACTTCAAGCCTGATGGCAAAATTATGAATAGCGTTTTGTAATGCAACATTAAAATATACGTCCAAATTAATCATAGGTACTAATTTCATAACCAGGGAGAACTAGTACTTCAACCTTAATGTGGCCATCTGTCTCAGCCAGAAGCAGATAAAATGCATCTTGAACCAATTAACAAGTGATTTATTGTGTGGAATTGTTGATTACTAACCAAATCAAAGACAGTGCAATGCATTACTGAAAGCCATTAAGGACTGGAACTTTCACTTCCTTTGATGTCATTTTTGGGGTAGCATTAATGCCCTATGATTTGATGAAAAACAATGTATGTGTTGTGAAATACATCATTATTGACAAATTATGTTGCTTTATGGCAGTACTTGCAACTACAAGTATTTATCTGTCTATTAGTTTTCTAGTGATCCACCAGTCACTGGTTTGTAGTCGCCATAGTTGCCGATTTGTTATGTTGTCAGCTGTTGAATTTCTCTCTTTCATAACCCTCTCAACTTGCTTTTCCCACTTTACTTCAGGCCATCCTTGACATCTCCCTCCCAGTGCCCAGGTCATTATTTGCTTAAGCCACCTGTTATCTTCCATGCATAGTGTTCATACCATTTCAAAATATTGTTTTCCATTCTCTCCAAAGTTTTGTTACCCATATTTTTTTCTGATGAATACATTTCGTACTTTTAACTACGAATATACAGGAAAAAAATTTCACAAAATCACAGGGTATCTTATATACTATGTTTTCTGGCAGTATGCATTGATGCTTTGTTTTGGAATACTTCTTGTACAACAAAACATCTCTTATTAAATATGTGGGAATAACCAAGGTTGAAATCCATGTTTTTGAGTTAAATTTTATATTGATATTATAGAAATTCAGTATTTATTGTGAAAGGTAATGATTACATGTTGCTCTAACCCATATGGCATTAGTTTGCATAGTGATATTAAACAGTTGGTGCCATGCTTTGGACACCATTTCCAATGCCTGGAACTGACATTGTTTAACAAAAGAATGTGTAAGGTTATTTATGTACTTTTCCTTCAAGAGGCCCTATGTAGTTTAATTTTTTTATCAAGGTTTAATGTCTCATCTCTCATTTGAAATTTTTAGTAAAATGTGTAAAACTTCAATGATTTTAAAGTTATTTATTTTATTATATATCTAGGAATACAAATACATCAACACCTATGGTAAGGTAAAAGTAGAAGTAAAGTTCACCCTAGAACAGGCAATGAAGGCATGGGTGTTGAGTAGGTGTATAAAGCTACTCTTTCTTTAACCTCGACACTGGATGCTGGTGTGTGGTTAAAGTCATGCCCCAGCCATTTTACCATTGGGAATGACCCAGTACCCATTGTCTAGGAAGCTGGGTGGGCCCCAGGGCAATTCTGGACTGGTGGGGAAAACCTCACCTCCACTAGGATTCAATTCACCGACCATCCAGCCTGTAGCAAGTCCCTAAACCAACTACACTATCACAACATGTGACATTAATTATGAGGGGTAAAACTGTTCTACTCTACATCATTCTACTATATATTTAGTTTTTATGTACCCAGGGTATAAGCATGTCTTGTCATCACCTCCCTGTTATGTGTGAGCACTGTATTTACTTTCTAGAAAATTCATTGATTATGTCTGGTCTTATGCCGGTCCCAGTAGCCGCGCAGTCTAAGGTGTTGGTCTGCGGCCACTCGCCTACTGAGATCGTGGGTTCAAATCCCACGGGGGGCATGCATATTTGTCTGTTGTGAGTGTTGTGTGTTGTCAGGTAGAGGTCTCTGCGACGAGCTGATCACTCATCCAGAGGAGTTCTACCGACTGTGATGCACCATTGTGTGTGATCTAGAAACCTCAAGAATGAAGAGGTCATGGCCCATGTTGAGCCGCAGTGCCACAGGAAAGAAAAGTCTGGTCTTATATCTGCCATATCCATATGGGAGGCTTTCAGTTATTCAAAAAATTTTGTGTATCACTTTTATGTGTTTAAATTTATAACATTCCTTTGTTCTGTATTGCAGTGCAAATACCACCCATAACACCACCTGAATGTTATATTGACACTGACTGTGCCAAGGATCGAAGCTGTGTAAATGAAATCTGCGTGAACCCATGCCTTGTGGGTAACCCTTGTGCTAGTGGAGCTTTCTGTCATGTCCAGGATCATACACCAATGTGCAGATGTCCACCTGGTTATGAGGGCAATCCAAGAGTAGAATGCAGACCACGTACGTAGTAATTCTTCTATTAAGGCAACACACTTAATTAGGTACCTCACTGTGAAAATACATGGGGAAGTGGAGGAATTCTTAACCTTGGTGTTTGATATAGATGAGTGGTCATCTACCCCGCTGCAGAAGAGCCCCAATACCTTTTTAGATAGGAGGTTCAGTGGGCCCTAAAGCCAGTGTGGAGGCTATAGAGAAAAGAAAAATCTCTTGTCCCTGCTGAAAATTTGAAAAGCGGTTTATCATGTTGATGGAACACATTATAACATAAACATGGTACTTTATTTCCATTTTACAAATTATGTATGAACTATTTTTTACATAGTGATTATTAAGCATCACATTGTCATATATTAAAACAGTATACATAATAAATTTAATTGAAGTCTGTAACTGTAACATAAATCCCACTGCCCGGTAGAAATATAAGTTTTGGTTTCCATACAAACTGGCGGTTTTAGTTGTCTAATATGGACCATAATTAAGCTACTATGCTGTAGTAGATTGTAGTGTAGCCACCAGTCTTCATGCCATGATGTGCATTTATTTACAAGTAGATAGGAGCTATTTATATTTACAGATAGGTAAAAACAGTTGACACTCTCCACACGATTGAAATGTGAACTCAACCTGAAGTGACTACACTCTTCACAAAGAATTTAGTAGTCAGACCATTTGTGTAGCGTTAAACTGCTATATGTGATAATGTTAACATGACAAGAAAGAATGTCTTATTTCTTATTCACATTTCTTGAACAAAGCATCTGCATTAATATCATGTTTTTCTTACACATGAGGTCTGTTATGCTTTATAATATCAGAATTTGAAATTTCCCAGTTTTCTTACCTTTTTTACTGATGAGGCTTTCTCGAATCAATGTAACATAAAGAAAGTTTTCTGTGATGTGCTAATGTTGTTAATTTTGTGTTCATATTTCCTATAGCTCCAACCCCAAATGTTGGTTGCACATCCAATGCCGAGTGTTCCCTTCAAGAGTCTTGTGTCAATAGATTGTGTGTGAACCCTTGTAACTGTGGGCCAAATGCTGAATGCCGGGTTTCAAACCACTATCCAGTCTGTTATTGTCAGCAAGGTTACTCTGGCCACCCACAGACTGGTTGCTTTAAAGGTACGTACCTGTTGGAAACATTGTATGTAGATTGAAACAATGTGCAGATGAGTTAAAGGTACTGGTAATAACAAAATGGCAGTGGTCAGGCCACAAGAATCATACGAAAATGTATATAATTTTAGCCTCATGTTTTTCTGAAATTGGTGAGTGAGTTGTTCCTGGAAGTCTCTCGTAATTATATTTTGTACAGTAATTTCTTTATTTTTCCACAAACTTATGATTTTAAAACTTATGTTCCACTAGGGTATGTATAAGATGGGACCATAAAATATAATTACCAATATGTGGTGCATTGTCCCTCATTGTCCCTCATTGTGAAGTTTGTCAGACACATCATTTCAGAAACTGAATCTATTTCTGTCATCACATGTAAAGCAAAAAAGGGTTGCTATGTAACTGGGCCTGAAAAAAAGAAAGAGCTTGCTTGATTGTTGGACACTGAAAGAAGTTCTGAGCAGTGCGTATATGCTGTTAATGTCAAATATTGTCATGGCACATTGCATTCATTGAGCTAAATATAATGGAAAATGTAATAAGTAATAGTCATGTTTATTTAACACAAAATTGTGAGAAATGTTTAGATGTGGGAGCATGAAATATTTCATTGATCTGTGCCCTTATATGAGGGGAGTGTAAATGTAGCACACTTGTTGTTTTATATTCTTAGTATATTTGTAAGAACTCAGTGCCTTAAAAAGGAAATTATTATGTGCCTATTATCACAGCATAGCTTAGTGTCAGGATGAGGCTGTGCCATAGCACAGGCATTTATTCACCAGTGACTTGCTGTGGAGGTCCTGATTCAGTCTTAGGATAATCCATGTGGTATGTGTGTTGGACAAAGTGGCACCGGCACAACTTCTTCTCTGACTCCTTGGTTTTCCCCTGACTGATGCTCCATATTCATTTGTAATTGGGACTGGTATAGTTAGTCATTTTAGGCTGCAATATCAGTTCACTGAGCCTTGCCTCATTCCTATATCAAACAATAAACTAATGTCATGGCTCTAGAAATACAACTTAAATTGACAAGTCACTGGACAAAATCCATTTTCCCATTGTAGTGCATGTAAGAGGTAAATAGGTAGTGTCCCTTTGCCTAACCTCCTCACTCTAAAGGTAAATCAGCTAGCCCAGCTCATGATTTCACAGTATGCTTTGTGCAAATATTTTTATACTCAACATGAAAATTCTTTGGCAACACAGCTATGACAAGTGGACAGTGTTTATATCACCCTTGGTTGTTGAATTAAATACTATTGTTTATAGACAAATTGCCAAGTAGATGAAACTCATCACACCATTGTTCCATATATTTGCTGATTATTTTAAATTAGTTATCAGGCTAATTACATGACTGTTCTGTTGTAGTTGGATGTCAGTCAGACAGTGAGTGCAGCAATGACAAAATGTGCTACAATGGTGGGTGCCTTAATCCATGCATCCTGGGAGTGCCTTGTGCTGCCAATGCAGAATGTTATGGCGATTCCCATCGTGCAGCTTGTAGATGTCCTTCTGGTTATGCTGGCAATCCATTTGATCATTGTGAGAGAGTAGAATGCCGAGTGAACACAGATTGCCCTGCGGATCGAGCTTGTTTGGAGCGTCGTTGTATAAACCCCTGTGCCAGTATTGCAAATCCACCGTGTGCATCCAATGCTATCTGCTATGCCCAGAACCATGCAGCAGGCTGTAGATGTCCTGAACATTTGCCTGTTGGAAATCCACTGGCATACTGTGAACGTAGACCTCCGCCTCCTGTAGAGCCAGAATGCCGTACTGATGTGGACTGTCCAAGCCGTTTGGCATGTATTAAGAATAAGTGTGTGGATCCCTGCAAAGAACTGTCACCATGTTCTCCAACAGCACAGTGTAGAGTACTAGACACTGTGCCTGTCCGTACAATGACGTGTACATGTCCAGAAGGATGGGTCCCCAATGTTGATGGAGAATGTATACTTGGTAAGCATCTGTCTAAACATAAAATACAGGGTTAAGGTTTATTGAATTGTCTTTTGTCATGTAGATAGTTTCTCAAAACCTCACCCTTCCCTGTACTTGTTTTTACCAGTCTCTTCTCTGGCATTCAGCAGTTTACTGATGGGGTAAGTCCAAGTTATCAGTGGAGGTAAAAACTGTCAAACCTCACACTATAGTGCCAGTACTGTACTTATAAGTACCAGAAGTATTGTAACCATAATTAGCATGTATAGTATGTGAAGTAGCTTGCAAGTTGTAATACTGATTTTATATCTGTCTGATCATTGTTTCCACTGTACTCAGCATACATAATTGGAGCACACAAATCTCTTGCTCAACAGACATGATCCGTGCCACAAAAGATGTCTGTAAGGTGAAATCCATAAAGCAAAACCCATGTCAGCACTATTTCAAGCATCTGAACCATGTGTTTGTGTGGCCCACTTTATAGACTGTTTTTTCTTTAAAGTGGAAAACAGGTACCAATTGTTGAGTGTGTGTTCAAGCAAAAATCCATAAAGAGGATGTCCTTATAGCTCTCCACTGCATGCTGTAATACCAATCTCAGTAATAATATAAGTTTGAGAACAGTGAGAGTAACAAACTCTGGTTCTGAGGTACCTCTGTCTCATAAACTGACCCCTCTTTAAGGTAGTCAAATGCTGGGGAAGGTCAAATAGACCATTAAAATATTTCAAAACAAGTAACTAATTGTTGTTTCATTTATACCAGCATACTTACAGCTATTTATTGTGCAGTTTTATTGACCAGATTGTAGTTCCAAATCCAAAATACTAGCAACATTAGAGCCTCAGTTAGTAAACTATGGCCTGTGTGCCAGGTCAGATATTTGAGATTAAATTACACTGAAGAACAAATTTAAAATTTTTGTTTTGACCCTGGATGAAAATAGGTTAATTCTTATAATTTGGCCATGCTGAATAAAAATCTGAAAACGAAAATATGCTATAACCTAACATTTTTCTGAAACTCCAATTTGTGTTTTTTGGCAATTTCAACAATTTTTACTGTATTTGACTAGAATCTACAATTGTGTCACTGGGTCCAGTGGTTTAAAATCACTCTTGCATGTTGAAATGAACATAAGAAATTCAAAAATAGCGGTAGGAATGCTGTATGAAGATAACTTCATACAATTATACACCAAAAATGTGAAAATAAGTGTTAGATTTTACTCATATTTAAAATTTCTTTCTGTGATGACTTTCCTGCATATCTTTTCTCCATGGTGGATATATCTGTGTGGAACCTTTTCCCATATTCGTCACTCACTACGCCCAGGTTCGGAGGGAAGAAGTCCAAGTGGGAATTTAAAAAATGAATCTTCAGTGACATATTACAACCCATAATCTGGAATGCCTTTAACAATTCCTTAACAAGTACCTTATAGGTTTTGGCTTTTATGTTTCCAAGTAAATTTAGACAAACCACTTTGAACAATAACCACGCAGATATTTCAGTTTCAGTCAACAGGTGTTTCAGTAGGTCATCATGAATGATTTAATGAATTTCAGTCCAATAAAGATGCCCTCTTTTAATTTAGCATCACTGAGTTTTGGAAATTTTTCTCTCAAATACTCAAAACTATTACCACATTTTTTTGTACCGTTAACAAAGTTTTTCATTAGCCCCAATTTAATGTGTAATCTTAACCTTTGTCAACTGGCAGTTGATTGCTGGCACACTTTTCCCCTGGAACTAGGTTTTCTCGCATGGGCCAATCCTTAGTTTTGTATTTTGCTTGGCTGCTCCATTCACAGAGGCAACAGCACAACTGTATGTGGCCAGACTGCATACCTAGGAGTAAACCTATGACTTTAAAGCCTCCACATATTTTCCATCCATAATTTGAGTAACTTTTAGCTCTCAAGAGCAAAACAATATTCTCATAGGTTTCCTGCATGTGGACAGAGTGGGCAATCGGTATTGACAGGTGACTATTTCCATTAGGTAGCAGCACCACCCTTCAACTAAATTTAGATGAATCTACAAAAAGTCTCCATTCTTCAGGGTTGTACGTACTTCCCAGTTCTTGCAGAAGTCCTTCTACATCGTTACAGTTGACTAATATGCCGTCATTAGAAAACAGTGATGATTGCTGGCATTTCATGTGCGACATTTTAACATCTCGTTGTTACAAATTCTATCTCAGTAGGCGAGAATTCAAGAGTTCTGCCTGAATTTTCAAAAGATTGAAATCTCATTAGATCATTAATTTCAAACTGTAATATAAGATGAGGTACAGCTAGTTCCAGAAAATAGGGATCCACATTTGAACATGAAGGTCCTGGTTCATCTTCTGGAGAGGTGCTGGTTGGTTCTTCTTCATGCTGGGTCTATTATTGAGGTGGCTTAGGAACTGGTACAGAATCATCATGTTCAACAGGTCTTAGGGCTGAAGGAATATTGAGGTAAACTATGGCCTGTTTAGTTTTTTGAATTATGGCCATCAGTTTTTTTTTAAACAAAAGTAGCGATTGGTAAGGTGGTCCTTCTGTTCTCTCCATATAACAGGGACTGAAAAAGGCATTTAGTGAGTGCCAATAAGCCAGCCAAGTAAATATCATCTACTTCAGCATGAATGTGGTGCCCAGCTCTTGTCTTTATCCCCAGCTCTACAGCCAAAATATAATTCGTATTCCTTCTTAACTTTAGGGCTAATGGATATTCTCTGTGACTTTGGGGTAAATTCACCACAGACATAACAAAATTAGTTCGGTGAATTAACACATTTATGACACATAGTGAACACAACAGCTCAACAAAGTATACCAATGTTGTTCTTTTTCTCAATATTCAAATTAACTATGTATAAGTTAACACTATCACACTTTGGCTCACAATTTCAGTGATAGAAGCAAAAACAAATTCTCACAATAGAATGTGTGATACGTGAGGACAGAGATGCCTACAAACATGGACCACCAACCTTCACCCAGGAATAAGGTCAACTGAGCTGGTAAAGCTTATTGAAATGTTCAGTACAATTTGGCTGTTTTCTCCTCCCCAATACTCTGAAAATTTCACAACATTGAGTAATGAATAAACTTTTATTTCGGGTTGCCTGCCTGCCTGATCCTTTCAACCTGCTGACCACAAGTGCCTGCTACTCTAAATGTGCCTGTTCCTCAGAAGGTTTAGGTGGTATCACAAAATGGATTTCGCATCTGTAATCAACGCAAAAAAAATACATTGAAATCACCTAATTTTACTTCAGGACAAATTTCATTGCTTAACAGTGTTATTAATTTTCAGAAAAGGTTTATACCAAAATCATTTACAGAAATTCAAAATTCCAAAGGAAATTTTCAAGGTTCTAGCCTCACAGTGTATTGCAATTTGGTAATATGATCTATGTACCAGAACATTTGTGCTTTTCTCTGCTGCCATAAGCAAGGCCTTGTATACGTACCCCTTTCTTATACTATAATTGTTGCTAATGTTCATACATTACAGTTTACATACCATGGAAAGAAAAATTGCAACCATAAATGTGTATGATTAATGCACGTGATTTCTTATGCATGTGATTTTTGTCTTTTCAGTTATCATACCTGTGCCTCCAGGCTGTACCAGTGACAGTGACTGCCCCAGCAGTGAGGCCTGTATTAACCGTGTATGTCGCAATCCATGCAACTGTGGTTCAAATGCCAATTGTCTTGTTCAGAATCACCGCCCCATCTGTTCTTGTGAAGCTGGCTTTGAAGGCAACCCGAACATTGCATGCCATGCAGGTAAGATGTGTGAGGATGTGTGTGTGTGTGTGTGGATAATGTATCTGTAAAAATTATTTGTTCTGTTATACAAAGTAACAGTTTAAAATGTATGTCTGCCTGACAAATACTGACTACATCTAAATCAAATATTCTTAAACTTTTTGTTCAGTCACAAGTCACACTAGCCTTATGAACAAAATTGCATCAGTACCTGCTCACCTTTCTAACAATTTGCTGCAAGTTTATAGTGTAGCATTAAAAAACATTTTCAATAAAAATTAGATACAATTTAACTACTAAAAAATTTACATTTTCCTCAATAAAGTTAAATTGTTGTGTATGGACAGCTGTAATTGTGATTATTTTGGGAGGTTACAACCCATCAGCTAACTCTCATGACCCAAGTTTGAGACATGACCCTTGCTTTGAAAATCCCTCATCTAAATAGTCAGTCTGAATAGTCACTAATACAATCTTGATCCCATGCACAATAAAGGTTTGTGCCAGTACAATTAAAACAGGGTAGCATATCAGTCTTGGCATATAATCGAACACCAAGCCCCTTGATTTCCACAACAACATTCCTGACGACTGTTTTTAAAATAACACTTTCTTGAACAACTACCCTCTGCTGTGATATAGCATGTGCTTAAATAAATGGGTGTGCAAGACAGAGCCAATGATTAGATAAATGCTCTTCCTGGATGTATTATTTGTATTAAATTTTCTGTTAAATGATATTTGTTAAATCGTAGGTGTAGTGCGAAGTGCTAATAATAATAATGTCTGTTATTTTAGTAGTGTGCTATAATCTTTGAAACTCATTTCATTACAGTTGGATGCCGCAGTGACTCTGAATGTGACTCTGGAAAGGCCTGTGTGAATGGCAATTGTGTCAATCCTTGCCTGGTCAGCAATCCTTGTGGTGCAAATGCTGAATGTTATCCATATGGAAACAGAGCTGAGTGTCGATGTCTGAGTGGTTACCGAGGAAACCCACATATACGTTGTTACATTGTTGGTTGTCGCAGTAACAACGACTGTCCCAATGACCGTGCCTGTATCAATGCCCAGTGTATCAGTCCATGTCTGTATGATAATGTTTGTGCACCACGGGCAGAATGCCGTGTGCAAAACCACTTTGCAGTCTGTCGATGCCCACCAGGATATATTGGTAACCCATATGTTGGATGTCGACCTGAACCTCGACCCGAATGCAAAGAAGATCATGATTGTCCCACCAGACTTGCTTGCCTTAATGAGAAATGTCAGAATCCATGCAGTGTCTTAGAGCCATGTAAACTTCCATCAGAATGCTTGGTTGTGGGATCAGTACCAGTCCGCACAATGATTTGTGTGTGTCCCAGTGGTTATGTAAGCAGTGGTAGTGGCACCTGCAAAGCAACACCTCCAGTAATTATGATAGGAGAATGTGTCAGTGATGCTGACTGTCCAGAAGAAAAAGCCTGTGTTCAAAGAGTGTGTATAGCACCATGCAACTGTGGCCCTAATGCAGACTGTAGGATCAAGGACCATAAACCTGTCTGCGCTTGCAGAGAAGGATATGAAGGGAACCCAGAGCTAGAATGTGTACGAGGTATGTGAAGTTGATGTCTTTCATGCATACTTGGTGTGTGCCTGAGTATTGGAATCACAGCATCATAATGTTATAGAACTGGCAATTTTGTAGTGTTATAGTTATCTTGATTTGGCACAGATAAACATGACATTTTGGTAAATATTAGCCAGTTTTCTCCCAATCTACATACTTGAAATCTATGGTTCATTTAATAATCAGGATAAAAATATGGTGAGAAAAGCAGTCTGTGTTGCAGTTGATTAGGAAATGTTGCATTGTAATCATTTATACACCAACAAATGAACATAGTACTCCAACATGAGATACATCAATACGTGGCACAGGAACTTTATATCTTTTGAATTGAAAACTTCATTGCTAGATGTTTCTATGTATGTGGCCACGAACAATATAAACAGGGCTCTTCGATTAATTTTATCTAAGAATATGTCAGCATCACACTATCTATAGTATCCACAATTTATGTTTATAGCTGTCATTATTTATTCTTAAGTGGCTGCGAAGTTTAAGACATGGATGTCTGTCTTTTTTGAGTGTTGTATGTTGTCAGGTAGAGCTTTCTGTTTGGACTGGTCAGTTGTCCAGAGAAATTCTACCAATTGTGGTATGTCTGTATGTGATCATGAAAGCTCGATAATTGGGAGGTTCTGACCCACTATGGGCTGGATTGCCATGACAAAAATTCTTTTTAACATTGTATATGTACATTGGATGTATTAATTTTATATTGCTTTGTATTAAATGTCACCTTGAGGATGGCATTTTATCACTGACATATGTAGGAGAGTTCATGTTTATAGGTAATTTGTTAGTTTATATAAATTGTTTGCCTTTGTTGTTATGTATAAATGACTATAATCAACGCACAGAATAAGTAATACTAAAAATTTCAATAAGTTACAGTTTTTGCTGTAGAATATGAATGCAAATATTTCCAGAATGGTGAATATACAAACAGTTTGATGGAAAAAATTGATGACTGAAACAGCATGGAATAATTAGAGTCAATGTGACTGTGGGAGGTCATCACCATTGATGTTTTGGCTTCTGAGAAATAGCCATCATTCTTCTAGTGGTTAAAAAGTTCTGATTTTTTAACTGCCAAACCCAGCTCTTGTTGAATTTAAATTCAGTAGGAGATTTTATTATTATCATCATCATCATCACCACCACCACCACCACCACCACCACCATCATCATCATCATTCTTCTCCTCCTCCTCCTCCTCCTCCTTTTTCTTCTTCCTCCTCTTCCTCCTCCTCCTCCCAGCTATATCATTTCAGTGGAAACATCAAATTTTGTTTTCCATGTCTATGTAACATATTTGTACAAATCATTTTCCAATTACAAATATGTGTATTTCCTGTCACAAATCAATCACTGATTTTTTTGAGGTGCCAAATATCATGATGGTCAGTTCAGTAATGTATTCTGTAGTAGTGTTATAAAACAAGTAAATAGCCATTGAATGTTTTGTATTGTTTGTCATAAAATTGTGTTTTGTCTATGACATTCACAAATTTTCTTATGGGCAAGGCTGAAGAGCCTACTAGTGTGAACCAGGTGGCACCTAGGCTACAGCTTGAACAAGGTACCTTATTATCCAGAACCAACTGTGCATGTTAATGATGCATTACTAGGAAAGAGTTTAAAGCAGGTGTTCTATCTAACTCTGAGATCATCCCATTTTCTTTTCTATAGTTGTGATGCAGCACATTTTGAGAAAAGTGTTACGCTATAAAATTACAATGTTTACTTATATTCATTCATTCATTCCATTGGCATGTGCAGAATGTGACAATCCCTTGCCGTTCTCAGGAGCTTCTTCCATTCCCCTCTGTTATATACGCTTTCCTTCCACCCTTTTCCACCAACTAGTCTTCATCCTCCCTCAGTTCATCTTGCCATCTATTTCTTGGTCTACCTCTCAGCCTTGTTGTTTCCAAATTCATGTGTAATACGTTTTTGGGAGCTCCATTTTTTCCCATTCTCTGTATATGCCCAAACCAACATAATCTATTTAAGCTTATTGCCTCTGTTATGGTGGGTTTCTTAACCATGCATAAATTTCTTTATTAGTTAATATTCTCCAATTTTCTTTTTCATTTTTATATGTTTGTTATAAACGATTTTGATACTGCTAGTACTTGTGAATCAAATATATTGGAACTTGAAGTAGATGCAGGTATTAGAAAATATTATTCAGGTGCTGGCTGACATCTAAATTTATAAATTAAGTGTTGTTAGGTATTGTGGCTTTTAAACCTGGTGTCTTCCTTCCCATGGTACTTTCAGTATATGGATTCAGCTAAAAAATTTTATGTATGTAGTTAAACTTCAGGGTGAAGTGTACCTTTAAAGTTAACTTCCACTCATTGTTGGACCACATTTCTTCTCATTCATATTTTAAAAAATGTTGTACCATGTTGCTGTTGCAGTGGGCTGCCGGAGTGACAGCGACTGCTCAGGCCAGCATTCCTGTGTGAACCGTAACTGTGTACCAGTATGTGCACCAGATGGAAGTTCTTGCGGCCATGCTGCATTGTGCTATGGAGCCAATCACCGTGCTGTTTGTGAATGTCCACCTGGTTTGTCAGGCAATCCTGAAGTTGCGTGCGTGTTTCTGGGTTGTCAGTCCGATTCAGAGTGTCCTCCAAAACAGGCTTGCATCAATAATAAGTGTGTGAGCCCATGTTATGAGAGGAATCCATGCAAAGCACCTGCTGAATGCCGCGTATATAATCATCACCCCACTTGTACGTGCCCCCCAGGATATGTAGGAGACACACCACTGACATGCAAGAGTAAGTACTTTAAGGCAGAATTATGCATAATAAATTTAAATTGATGATTCTTTGTTTACTACTACTGGAACTGCAAGATTTGAGGGTTGTGTATCTTGTTGAAAGTAATTGCAATACATCACGTCAAAATTCTTTTCTGGTACAGAGAGTGAGAGTTTTCAACAACCTTCCAACAAATATATTCAATGGGTCTACAGGATACTCATTTAAGTCTTTTAAGCATCGATTTCCTCTGATTATTGTTTAAAGATTCAGTTCCTACCTCAGAAAATACTGCATCTTCATTACAGAGAACATGCAGTTAATTATATGTAACATTTGCTTCTTACTATGAAAATCGTACAGAACATATAAAAGTTCTAATTGTTAAATCTGGTGGTGCATTTAGTTACCATTGTGTTGTAAGGATTAAAAGAGTTATTTAGGGTGGTTTTAGAAGTTTCTTCAAATGACTGTAAACTTTTACTTGTGGCCTGTCATAAAAATGGCCAATACATAATAATCTAATTTATGTTGATGATGTTAGGATGAAAGGTTTCTAAAAGAAGAGTAAACTAATTGTTCTGAATATCAGTCAAGAACAGAAGCAGAAATTAATTCTGGGCATTAGCAAGCTGTAGTATGTGCCTATATAGGCTGTGATGCCCGTATGAAGAAGAAGTCCCATTTAACCAAAATATAAAAATTTGGGTCCTCCAAATATCATTGTTTGAATATAATAATGGTTCCCCTCCTACCTCCTTTTCACACACTGAATTGCAGTTGACTGTACTGCCTGTATCTGAACATCAAGCAAACCCTGTATGTGGAAGTTGAAATTGGTCAAACCCCTGTTTTCTTGCTCTATTTTAAACACAGTATTAACCTAATTTTGGGGGAATTTTAGATTCTCTGTGGTATAATACTATTAATTACATGGTCCCAATGCAGCTGTCTTAAAAATTATATACATTCCTTCAAGCCTCTCAATTCATGGCTCATATCCTCCATTCCTATTTTGAGGGTGGTTGCTGTATATGTTCTTGTGAGAAGTGCCAGAGGTAAAAAAAGTACAATGACCTGGTCACTGCTGCTAACAAAAAATTTTATCTTGTGACTAATGTCCCACTCAGTGTTCCGGAGTCATGACAGTCTCACTCATTTACTTCTGAATCAAACAGAGTGGCAGACCTTTACCACAGAAGTTGCATTCATTAATTAGTAGGTCATATTAAATGACCGCTCAGATTTTACCTTTAATTTTATTGTCATTTTCTTTTGCCAGTACACAACAAAACGTGTATACATTATAGTGGTAGAAACAGAGAGATGCTAATGGGTGAACGCTTAGGTTTAGTGCAAGATTAATAATTTAGGTTAGAATAAGATTGCTTATTAGTCCCTGTGACTAGATTGTAATGACATAAAGCTCTGAAAGGCTTTATATTAAAAAAAAAATTCTTCTGCCTGGACTGCATGTATTTAGGACAAACAGTACACTGGCAAGCAATTAATCTTGTGTGCTGTGCGAGGCAGGAGATACAAACAGGCAACAGAAAAAGCACGCCTCTATAGCAACCAACATATTTGTCTAGCAACCACTTTTTCAAAAAAATTTTGACTTATTACTGTGACCGGAAATCAGTAACAAGAGACAGGACCTAGAAACAGACATTATCTTGTATGGGTGATGAACTGTAAGTAAACATGATAACAGGAAGTAATTAATTTCTTCTTCACCCTTCTAAGCATGAAGTCCTTGGCAAGTAATACCACATATGAAGGTGCGGGTCTCACTTCTCAGGACACACATTGCATCTCCATTGCAAAGATCAGTCACTTAATATTGTATAATAAAAGAGTCACTGTTTGTTGTGTCAGTCTTAAAAAACAGATAAATATGCTATGAGGACAAAATGCAGAATTTTTACATTTGAATGCAAGTGGTACATGTAGTACTGGTTAAAGTGGCATTACAGAGTGCATTCATAGTTCATCCATACATTTCTGTGCAATGTTTAAAAACCCTATACACATATTGACTTATTTATAACCAGAATTGCATATATTATAGAGTATTGTGCTGAAATACTGAAATGTTCATATCTGTTTTATGTGAAAACAAAATTGAAACAAATTAAATTAAAGGTTACAAATGAAACATGACCATGAAGTGGTTACTGTTTTTGTTTCATATATTGCGAGTGTCAGCTGCGAAACAGCTTAGAGGCTGGTATACTGACAGTACCAAAAAGCATGCCATAACCACTTCACTGCACATGCTTTCCAGCATATCATTTACAGTCAGCTAGTCACTGAACACTACATATATGATGTATGAAGCTGAAAAGAGAACAGTGTTGTACAAACCAAGGTTGTCAGTCAAAGGTCATAGAAACAGGACCTTAACTATGACAGCATCTTGTGAATGTGGCATGAGGTAGGCAGTTTGCTTCTTTACAAGGAGGGAGCTGGGGTAGGACAGTTGGTATAGTGACTTACTACTGGCTTCACAGTCCAGGGTTCGAATCCTGCCAGGGGCAAGGGATTTTCTCTTCTACAAAACTGTTCAGACCAGCTCTGGAATCTACCCAGCCTCCTTTTCAATTTGTATAGGTATTCTTTCCTGGTGGTAAAGTGGCTGGGGCATTAAGTTGACCACTGACCTCACCTAGTGCTGAGGTTAAGACTGAGTGGAGCTTTGCTTTATCCCGCCTCTTTGCCTTTATGGTGTGGACAGGGACAACTTTGCTTTTTACCTTCTTTATGATAAACAAATAACTTTAAATTTGTTCCTATGAACAAGCAAGTTAGGTCAAGTGTAATGCATGGGGGTTAGCATCAGGACATATCTGCTTTGATTATCTGCCAGGACAATGACTACCATGACAGGTGTTTCTGTGGTTTATCTCAGCTGCTTGAGGCAAATGGTGGGATAGTACTCTAAATTAAGCCACAACATTTCCTTTACACATTCCATATAATCTATTATTCACTGCCAACCAATCATATGATGCTGTATACTGTGAGTTACTGACAGCATTCTCAAATAAACTACATATAAGTATGGATATAACCTTTGTTTTGTACATCCCTTTGTGGTAGTATATAAAATATTATAGAATAAAACCATCAATCACAACTGAAATTTTTTAAGTGTCATTACTTAATGTTCATTACTACATGTTTTGTCCAGAGTTGCCCATCATTAGGTAATACACAAAAACAAAAATACTGTGAAGGATGATTACAGTACAGTAAGAACATTTCATTACAGTGGAGGAGAAGGGTTGCAAAGAGGACTATGAGTGCCCATCTCAAACAGCCTGTATTGGGGGAGAATGTGTGAATCCATGCAATGCCACTGCACCATGTGGAACAAATGCAAACTGCAGAGTTCTGGATACGCTGCCAGTAAGAACCATGATCTGTGAATGCTTGCCAGGATATCAAGGAAATGCTGCAGTTCACTGTAAAAAGAGTAAGTTATATATGTTGATAAAGGAGTGCATGTTAACAAATACTTGGGTATGATATTGACCCTGTAGCACAGTACAATTTAAACATCTTTGATGCCCTCATATAGTGAGTGCTTACTTAGATGGGGCTTGGTTTTGAAGTGAAATGGAATTCATCATAATTTTAAATTCAGTAATGACCTAGGCCACTTTTTCTCTGTGTGTAATGGATTGCCAGTCAACGAACCTTTCTTCTTCACCTGTCTGCAGACTATTAGAAGAAATAGACTGTTATTGTTATAATTTAACATTTAAAAATATATAATTTTCATAAAAACTGAACATACTTTATGACAGAAATGTTACAGTGTATTATATCAATGCTGTGTTCTAACGTGTGTTATATTTGTGACCAGTGAAGTGTAATTTATTAAAAAATAGACCTACTGGGAATTGATCCTTATTGGGTTTGGGTGGACATAGTGGTCCACAGTGTCAGAAGTATTGACCCTTGAAGAAGGGGCCAATAGGTTGTCCAAAAATATCAATAAGGAATTACCACTACACACTGCATATTCACCCAGAAGATTGCATTTTTCATGTCTGAAGAACTCTGACCTAGACCTAACTTCTTATGCTGCTTCATAACCAGAATGACTTAAGCTTCTTTAGGAAGAGAGATGTGGATATTTGCTCTGAATTTGTGCTCTTTCAGCATGATTAGTCTAAGAGTTAGTTTTGTGTCAACAGAACCTTATTATACTCTATATGAGTTGTTCATATCTGGAAATTTATAGTGACCATTTAAAATCTTATACACAGGAAATACAGCTTTGACTAGGAAGTGCCACCTTAAAGAATGTTAAATGTGCAAACCTATAATTAAATTTTTGTCTGATCTACTCATGTCAGTGTTACACCTTAACTAGGTCCTACATGCCCTGTACACACTATAGTCTTACAGCAAAATATAGTACATTTGCTTCAGAGACTTGCGCCTCTCTGAGACCGCATGTTTGTTTCCTAAATCACTGTAAATTACTTTTGTTGGCAAAAAATATTGTGGATGTGAGGATATTCTATGGACATTAAAATTATACTGTAGATGTGAGGATATTCTACGGACATTAAAATTATGTTGTGGATTTGAGGATATTTTACAGACATGAAAAGTGTACATCAGACGTAAATGTGTAAAACACTGTTTGTGTGTATGTGTGATGAAAACAGAAGAGTTGATGTATAAAAAGGAGAGCTAATAATAATGCAACAGTATATTTAATTGGATTGGTCAGCCCCATAATTTCATGTTCATATGTATTTTAATTTCATATGTGTTCTTTTTTATGAAATGAAAGAACTATGACAACACACAATGGACCTTTGAGTTTTAAATCTGAAATTGTTACAACTGATACGTTTCACAAATGTGTGCATGAATGTGCAGATTTACATGTGCACATGCTCACATTCTGGAATAAATATTTTTGTTTTATGATAATGTGTTATTGTCTTCTTTATAACAAAAGATTAGTACAGAACTTTCTGCAGTATAAATTAAGAATGGGGACTGCAGAAATACATGATGTTCTCTTTGTGCAGTTCCAACATGCAGAATTGATAAGGGATTCATCCGCAATGAAGCTGGAGAGTGTGTATGCCCACCAGGGACAGGCCTTAATGAGAATGAGGACTGCACTCGTTGTCCAGAGCAAAATGGGCTAAAGGTAGATGAGCGAGGCCGTTGTGTCTGTGCGCTGGAACGAGGGTTAATTATTGATGATAGAGGCAACTGTATTTGCCCTGTTGAGTATGGTTACAGGCTGAATAACAGTGGCTACTGTAATAAACGTAAGTAACAGACTTAAAATTATTCTCACACTAAATGTTACTTGTGGACATATTTGTCACTGGTTGCTTGACAGTAACAACAGTTTTACTACATGCATTTGAAATATGAGATGTACAGACTACCAAGATTTTATATTACTTCCAGGAAGAAATCAAAAATACAAAAGATGATCAAACAAAGTGTTTAGAAATAATAATGAGTGTCGATAGAAATGAATCACTGTGTAGAGTGATGTAACAGTAATGGTGTAAAAGTGCGTGTTATGCATCGCAGACTGAGATGGTAAAGGAACAGTTGTCCTTGTGCATGCCATGAAGGTATATGAGGGAACAGAGGGATGGCTCCGTGAGTACTAAGTGGAGGTTACTGGTCACCTTTATGGTCTGGCTACTTTACCCCTAGGGAAATCACACACACACACACAAATAAATACCCATTGAATAGGAGGCTGTGTGGATCCAAGAGCCAGTCATGATACTTTTAAGGAGACAAAAATCTCTTGTCCATACCAGAAGCTGAACCATGATTCCTCAGTTGTCCAGCCCATATCCCATTCCTATACTGACTGCACTATCCCAACTGAAGATTGAGATAGGCAACTGAATGATCATGATGTATATATCAATGTATTGGTTCTTGAAGTTTTAATACTTGCTGAAATAAAAGATCTGTTGCTTCCCATAAAAAGGACAGAATAAGGATAACTATGTTTCGTTGTTCACTGTATTGTAAGTGTTAATACTGACACTATTATGTGTTGGCATCTATGGTCGGTAATGAGAATATAGCACTGGAAAGTTAAAAACCTTCAACAGCAGATGAAACATAAAGAACAACGTCGTAGTCTTCTGTGATAATAGTTGTGTTGTATCATTGTGTTTTAGGAGAAGAACATCTAGAATGTAAGTCTGATGATGACTGTCCAGACAGTCGCTACTGCAGCCTTGTAACAAATACTTGCGATGATCCTTGTTCTCTGAAGAAGTGTGGAGAAAATGCATTCTGCAATGCTTCCAGTCATCAAGCAGTGTGTCAGTGTACTGCGGGTTATGTTGGAAATGCAGATGTCAAATGCAGTAAGTAAATATATGTACTTACTGTGCATAAGCTGAATGCATGTGGACAGGTTATATCTGTCTTCTCCATCCAGCCACATATTTCACCTCAGAATTACTATATGGATTTTGATTAAATTTAGTATGGCAGAATGTGACAAGTCTTAGGGCCATATTGGTTTCTCATATGGATTTACATAGTAGAATTATAGTTTCATAACACTGTAAATGTGTATTAGCATAGCACTGCAGTTTGGATCATTCAGAGCATCAAGGTGTAAATGCATTTGGCAGCTCTGCAGACTGCACTGTTCCATTTTGTCACAAAGAGGGTGAGGCAAGCCAGGTATATAACGCAGGATCTGTATTCAGTTTCAGAGCATGGTATAGTGTCACTGCTATGAAATTTGGTTCATTATACACATAGTATGATGTAATATGAAGTGTTTATCTCTGAACATCTGTAACTTTTGTCTGCAATATTTCAGTTGTTGAAGATTGATATAAACAGTCTATATTTTACTGATACCATCAAACAAAACTGAAGTCTGAATAGTTTTGCATCCCTTGTAATCATTTCATTATAAATTTCACTGCAATGCTTCAACTATAAGTATCATATTTTAATTCCACATTTTAAAATATTTTTAAAACACTAATTTATTATTTAGTAGCTGTTGTGGTTATTAACAAATTAGCAATAAGCTAGAGGGCTTAAAAATTTTCATATTTTCAGTTGAATAAAATACTTCATGCCTGTAGCTAGCAGCACAGTTATCAGAGTGTTTCTCAGTGTGTAGGTCATGATGAATATTGGTGGGAGAGCAGAATATCATAGAAACCTAAAATGCAAACACACAACAAACAGATTACTAATTTTTATGCCTGCTGACAGAATCACAGGTTGATCATTTAGTTTTGTTTCACACAAGACAAAGTTGAAAATCTTTGATGCAATACATTAGATTTAGAATTTCAATAATCGTATGAAGTAAAGTTTATTGTCATATAATGCTTACTTGTTAGAATGGTCAGTCATATTCTAGTCATATTTCAGGATTTAATTCATATGATTCAATTAAGCTTTTAGGTTATCCTTTACAATCCCAAACCCCTGTTTCTTATATATTTCTACCATAAATAACAGAGAAAGCAAATCAGGATGAGAAAATTGAGTTAATTTCATTGTATGTATGGGATAATGATGAAAACAAATGTTTGTCAGATATGGAGGTTTTTCAATTTTACTCCAGTAAGTACTGTTGTTGTTGCCATGTAATTGAATAGATTATGCAGGGAAAAGTCCTATAAACTTGCTCATACACATATTTTTGCCTTGCCAATCCTTTATTAAGTACTATAGCAGAAATAGTTTAACTGTAATATTGAAAGACACCAAGCACTGACCTGCGTTCCTTATTGTATTTGTTACAACAATTGCTGTTGTATAGTATAGTAATGCTAGTTTTGTCTGTCATCATAAATTGAGCAATAATATATTTGTATATTCAAACATCTTATTGTGAGTCTTTGAGATGACAAATGCATATGTATTGTTAGCCAGGAGACTTGGAGAAAAGTGACCACTAGTGATGCCTAGGTATGATTGGAAGGATAATATTGAAATGGATCTGAAAGAAATATTGTGCCAGGATATGAAAAGTATTCACCTGACTCAGGATACAGTTCAGTGGTAGGCATGTGTGAACACTTTATTGAGTTTCTGGGTATTACAAAGATGGAAATTTCGTGTCTAGATGAACTATTTCCATCTCCACAAATCCTCTGCTGCATGGAAACTGTCATTTTTTTTGTATCAAAATACTGTCCAGAGTCTCATGACATTCAATTTCATTTTACAGCTTCCCCATTACGTACAGATTTTCCACAACCAGCAATGGAAGTGAACTGTCTGTCAGATGGAGTTCAAGTGGGAATTAACTTTGTAGAACAACCAGACTTCAACGGTGTGCTGTATGTGAAAGGACACAGCAAGGACGAGCAGTGTCGACGGGTTGTCACTGTGTCAAAAGACTCCCCATCCTACAAAGAGGTCTTCAAAGTCAATTTTGGCAGATGTGGACTGATCCATGTCAATGTACGTACCTTGTTCATTATTTCCACATGTTGTAAGCTTGTCTTACTTCAGCTGGATACTTTTCTTCTTACTTACTCCACTTAATTACTCCATGGTGCAGAGTCCTTCTTGAGAAGCTAACTGGTTTGCAGCTAGTCAAGAGATTCCCCGCATTTCACGGAACCTGAAGGTTCATTACCGCACTCACAAGTGTCCGCCACCTGTCTCTATTCTGGGCCCACCCAATCCAGTCCATATACCCACATCCCACCTCCTGGAGATCCATCCTAATATTATCCACCCATCTACGCCTAGGTCTCCCCAGTGGTCTCTTTCCCTCCGGTTTCCCCACCAA
>Ga0123354_10000992_pt1 | contig 32314 bp, 31 predicted proteins | sample TergutLab28metaG_2_FD_97872 | JGI IMG/M metagenome (GOLD analysis project Ga0123354, IMG submission 97872) | Labiotermes labralis P4 segment gut microbial communities from Petit-Saut dam, French Guiana - Lab288 P4 | ecosystem: Host-associated > Arthropoda: Insects > Digestive system > Gut ... | reverse complement strand
TCGACTGCACGGCTTCGATGATACCGTGATCGACCTCCCGCAGCGCCGTTTCCACGAGGCGGGCAAAAAACGGCGCCGCGCCGATCACCAGCGGCGGAATGGCCCCGGCCACGCCCAGCGACGTGCCGATCAGCAGCAAGGTGAACGGAATCAGCACGATGATTAAAATGATGAACGGCACCGAACGCAACACGTTGACGATGAACGACAGCACGGCGTAAAAGCGCGGCCTTTCGAGAATCTGGTGTTTGCCGGTGAGGAACAGCAAAATACCGAGCGGCAGGCCCAGCACCAGCGTGAAGATGAACGAAGCGCCGAGCATCAGCAGCGTGTCGAGCGTGGCCTCCCAGATATCGGGCCAGGGCAGCGTGGTGAAAAATTCCATTAGTTAATCTCCTCCACGGTGAGACCTTCTTCGCGAAAGCAACGCAAGGCTTCGCCGATGCTGTGTCCCTGATCGCGATCACTCAATCCCAGCACCAGTTGCCCATAAGGCGTGTGTTTGATGCGGTCGATGCGGCCCGTCAGAATGCTGAAATCGACACCGTATTGACGGGTAATGCGCCCCAATATCGGCTCATAGGTCGCCGCGCCGCGAAACGTCAGCCGCACCAGCCGTCCGCTGACCTGCGAAAACGCGGCGTGGAGCGTGCCCTCGTCGATGTCTTCGGATTCGTAGACGAAACGCCGCGAGGTCGGATGCTGCGGATGCAGGAAAACATCCGCCACGTTGCCGGATTCGACGATGCGGCCCGAGTCGAGCACGGCGACGCGGTCGCACAGCGTGCGGATCACGTTCATTTCATGGGTAATCAGGACGATGGTCAAGCGCAGCTCGCGGTTGATCTCGTCAAGCAGCCGCAGCACCGATTGCGTGGTTTGCGGATCGAGCGCCGACGTCGCCTCGTCGCACAGCAGAATCCGGGGCTGCGTCGCCAGCGCCCGGGCGATGCCGACGCGCTGCTTCTGCCCGCCCGACAATTGGGCCGGGTATTTGTGGGCGTGCTCGGTCAGCCCGACGCGCTCAATCAACTCGGCCACGCGCTGGTGAATTTCGGCGGCGCTGTGCTGGCCGGCGATCCGCAGCGGAAAAGCGATATTGTCGGCCACGGTCTTGGCCGACAGCAAATTGAAATGCTGGAAGATCATGCCGATGCGCTGGCGCAGTGCGCGCAGACCGGCGTCGTCAAGGCGCGTCACGTCCTCGCCGTCAATCAGAACGCGGCCACCGCTGGGGCGTTCGAGCAGGTTGATGAGCCGGATCAGCGTCGATTTTCCGGCGCCGGAATGGCCGATCACGCCGAACACTTCCCCGGCAATCACGCTCAGGTCAACATCGACCACTGCCGGTATGTCGCGCCCTTTGACGCGGTAGCTCTTGCTGATCTTCTGGAATTCGAGGGTAGAGGACACTGTGAAAATAGTTTTAAGAAAAGCACATTCTTGTGTGCTCACGTATTTTAACAGGGATGCGCTGAATAGATCGAGCGAAAGTGGGCATTGCGGATCGGGATGGGATGTAAGGCGCAAAAGTTATTCAGCGCACCCCCTACCCCGACTTTTCCGGATTCGTCGTCGCACTCATTTCACGATGACGGGTGATGACTTGATAATGCTGTCGAAACTGTGCGGACAAACGCTCGACCAGATAGACCGAGCGATGACGACCGCCGGTACAACCGACGGCAACGGTCAGATAGTTGCGATTGTCGCGCGCATAATCGGGCAGCCAACTCGAAACGAAGCGACTGATGTCGTTGAACATTCGCTCAACATCCGGCGAGGCTTCGAGAAATGCAGCGACCGGCGCATCGCGTCCCGTCAACGGCGCCAGCTCCGGTTCGTAATGCGGGTTGGGCAAGCAACGCACGTCGAACACCAGATCGGCATCGAGCGGCACGCCGTGTTTGAAGCCAAACGATTCAAAGAGCAGCAACAAACGCGAAGCGTCGATGCCGACGATTTCCTTGATCCAGGCGCGCAATGCCGCCGCCGGCAAATCGCTGGTATCGAACGCAAAAGCGATTTCGCGCAAACCGGCAACGCATTGACGCTCGTGCTCAATCGCTTCGGTCAATGTGCGCTCGTCGGAAGAAAAAGGATGGCGGCGACGGGTTTCGGAAAAACGCTTGACCAGCGTGTCGGTTTTAGCGTCGAGAAAAAGAAGGCGCACATCCCAACCGTCTCGTCGCAGCGCCGCGAGGGTTTCGTTGAGTTGCGGCGAACTCGGCGCGGTTTTGGGTTCCAGCGTGATCGCCAAACGCGCCTGATCGGTGCTGCCGAAAAAAGAAACGGTGTCTTTCAGCAGCGGCAACGGCAAATTGCTGATGGCGTAATAGCCGCAATCTTCCAGCGCTGCCAATGCCACACTTTTGCCCGACCCTGAAACCCCGCTAATGAGCAAAAGATCCATGATCTCAAAGCGCTTCGTCTTCGTCCAACAACGCCAATCGGTGGCGCTCGATGAATTCCTTGGTGCTGTCGATGCCGCGCTGATTCAGAACAAAGTTGCGCACAGCCGCTTCGACCAGTACCGCGAGGTTGCGTCCGGCAGCCACCGGCAGAACAACGCGGCGAATCGGAACATCGAGAATGTCCTGAAACGAAGCGGCGGAATCGAGCCGATCGAGTTGCGAAAAAGTTTCGTGGTTGTAATCTTCGAGATGAACGATCAGTCGCAACAATTTGCGCGGCCGCACGGCGGTTTCGCCGAAGATTTGTCGGATGTTGAGAACGCCGATGCCGCGCACTTCGAGAAAATCGCGCAGCAATGCCGGGCAACGTCCTTCGATGGTGTCCGGCGAAATGCGATGCAGCTCGACGATATCGTCAGCAACCAGCCCGTTGCTGCGAGTGATCAGTTCCAGCGCCAATTCGCTTTTGCCGATAGCCGAGGCGCCGGTAATCAGCACGCCCGTTTCGAGCACGTCGAGAAAAACGCCGTGAAGCGTGATGTGCTCGGCCAGCTCGCGCAACAAATACAAACGCAACACATCGACGACGTAAGGCGAATGGCGCTTCGAAGCCAGCAACGGCACATGATGTTCGTCGCAGTAGCGACTGAGCAGCGGCAACAGCGGCGTGCCGTCACCCGCCACCACGATGGTGGACAATTCTTCGGAGGCAAAGAGTCGCTTCATCGCTTGCTCGCGGCGCTCCTCGGGCAAGCCTTCGAGATAAGAAATTTCAGCCGCGCCCAACACCTGCACATGGAAAGTGTGGATCAGGTTCAAATGCCCGATCAGGCTGGTGGTGGGCTGCATGATTTCTTCGCCCTTCAGCAAGCGATGCGCTCCCGTCTGCCCGGCCGCCCACTCCAGTTGCAGGCGTTCCTTGTTGTCGTTGAACAGTTTTTCGATAGTGACGATACGCATACTTAAATCTCGGGGTTGAAACGTCGAAGCAAGACGCTATTATGCACGTAATTTTCCTGAGTGCTGCACCGGAGAAACGCTGAACTTTTCCTCACCGCTCGGGCTGACCCTGAGCAAAGTCAAAGGGTCGAAGCCCAAACAGGGCGTTTTTAGACTACTGTTGTTTGCTCTGCAACAGCGCAAAAACGGCGGCATCGTCGGCGGCGGCATGAAGCTCGTCGCGAAAAGCGCGGTCGCCAACCAGTTGCGCCAGTTCCGAGAGCAGTTGCAAGTGTTGTTCGGTCGCTTGTTCGGGAACAAGCAAGACGAAAAAAAGATCGACCGGTTTTTTGTCGGGTGCGTCGAAATCAATCGGCGCTTGCGTTCGTAAAAAAGCGGCGCGCGCCTGCGTCAGATTTTTGATGCGTCCGTGCGGAATGGCGACGCCCAGTCCCAACGCCGTCGAGCCCAGTTTCTCGCGGGCTTCCAGCGCGTCGATCACCGGTTTGGCAGCTATGCCGTCGCGGGCAAACAAGGCGCCGATTTCGGCGAAAAGCTCGGCGCGATGATGAGCAACAACGTCCGTTTCGATGTGCGCGGGCGTCAGTAACGAAAGGATCGATACAGAAGCAGTGTTGGCGTTCATGATGAGGTCAGCGGCAGAGTTCAGCAGTAAAAGTCAACAGCTAGTTAAAAGGAAAGAAGAACCGGCGAAGGGTTTCACCGGCTCTCCGAACGATCTAAAAATTATACGCCGTAAAAAGACGAATCGCTATGCCGCGTCACTCCATTTCTGTGGCCATTCGCTTGATCGATGGCGTTTTGGCACGCTGGCCGATTCGTCGTTCTTTTTGCTTCAGCACCAGCCGATCCAGCTTGTCGATGATATTGTCAATAGCGGCATACATGTCGGCATCAATGCTTTCCGTGTGGAGGTCTTTTCCGGCGATGTGTAGCGTCATTTCAACTTTGTGTTGCAGTTTGTCGGTTGAAAGAATCACGTTGACATCGATGACTTCGTCGAAGTGACGGGTAATCCGTTCCAGTTTCGATTCCACATAGGCCCTGATCGGCGGCGTGATATCGAGGTGGTGTCCAGTCAGTTGAAGGTTCATAAAGCACTCCTGAATAAAAACAAAAACATTGCCTCAAACTTTCGCGCTCGAAAGCGCGCGGCAACCATGATGCGACATGCGAATTTCCGTTTATATCATCAAAGGTCCTTTCGTTGATGCGCTGGTGGAATGGATAAAGCCTCACGATACTTGGCGACGGTGCGCCTTGCCACTATGATACCCTCTTTGCCGAGCAATTCGGTAATTCTCTGATCGGAAAGCGGCGCGGTGGGCGTTTCGGCCTCGATCATTTTCTTGATGAGCGCGCGGATGGCAGTCGATGAGGCCGCGCCGCCCGCGCTGGTGACGATGTGGCTGCCGAAAAAGTATTTGAGTTCGACGGTGCCTTGCGGCGTCAGCATGAATTTTTGCGACGTTGCCCGCGAGATGGTCGATTCGTGCATGTCCAGCAAATCGGCAATGTCCTTCAACACCATCGGCCGCATCGCTACGGGACCATAGTCGAAAAAGCGCTGTTGCCGCTCCACAATGGCTTGCGAAACGCGCAGAATGGTGTCGAAGCGCTGCTGAATGCTGCGCACCAGCCAGCGCGCTTCCTGCAAACGGCTCGACCAGATGGCGGACGAGGTGTTTTTCGCGGAGAGCATTTCAGCATAGACGTTGTTGATGCGAATTTTGGGAATGGCGGCTTCGTTCAACCGCGCTACCCAGTGATGCCCCTGCTTCACCACCACGATGTCGGGGATGATTGCGTTTGTTCGGTCATTGTCGAACGCGCGCCCCGGTTTCGGATTCAAGCGACGAATCAGCGCACAGGCATCGCGCAAAAGTTCTTCTTTGACGCGGGTGGCTTTTTTCAAGCCGGTGTTGTCGTGCGCGGCCAGCAGCGGCAAAAACTTTTCGACGATGATGAGCGCCGTTCGCTGTGCCGGGCTGTCGGGCATGGCGCGTAGTTGCAGTTCCAGGCATTCGCCCGGCGAACGCGCGGCAACGCCGACCGGATCGAAATCCTGAAGAAGGTGCAGCGCTTCATCAAAGCGTTTTCGCGTCAACAACTTCGGTGCTGAAAGAATGCTGCGCAACGCTTCGTAGCTGGTGGTCAGATAGCCGTTGTCGTCGATCTCGTCGATCAGCGCCTTGATGATGGCGCGGATGCTGTCATCGGCGGGCGTCAGCGCCAATTGTGAAAGCAGATGTTCGCGCAACGATACGCCGGCGGCGTATTGAAACGTGCGCTCCTCGCCTTCCGCCACGCCGCCGCCTTCGTCGCTGGTCAACACGAAATCTTCTTCGTCGCCGGACGTTTCAAAATCGTTCATCGTCTCGGCGGTATCGTCGGCATCTTTTTCAGTTGCCGCGCCTTCGGTTTCTTCGGTCGAAGCGGCGTTAACAACGCCCGAAAAATCGGGAACGTCGAGCGAAGTTTCAAACACATTCTCGCCATTATCGGCGGCGTTTTCAATCAGCGGATTGTCTTCCAGCGCGCGCTCAACTTCTTCGTTCAAGTCCAGCGTCGAAAGTTGCAGCAACCGTATCGCCTGCTGTAATTGCGGCGACAGCGTCAGTTGCTGCGAAACCTTGAGATTGAGCGTTGGCCTCATACGACACTCGAGCGCGCTTTCGGCTACAGCCGGAAATGCTCTCCCAAATACACCTTCCGCACAGCTTCATCATGAACGATGGTCGAGGGCGCGCCGGACGCCAGCACGCTGCCTTCGTTGATGATGTAAGCGCGGTCACAAATACCCAATGTTTCGCGCACGTTGTGATCGGTAATCAAAACGCCGATGTCGCGTTCTTTCAGAAAGCGAATGATGCGTTGAATGTCGAGCACGGCAATCGGATCGACCCCGGCGAAAGGCTCGTCGAGCAGAATGAAATGCGGCCGCGACGCCAGCGCGCGGGCAATCTCACAACGCCGCCGCTCGCCGCCGGACAAGGAAATGGCCGGCGCGTCGGCCAGATGGCTGATCGACAAATCCTCGAGCAACACGTCGAGGCGATTGGCCAGCGCGTCTTCGTCGAGATTTTGCAGTTCCAGAATCGCGCGAATGTTTTCGGCAACGGTGAGTTTGCGGAAGATCGATGCTTCCTGCGGCAGATAAGCAAGGCCGCGACGCGCTCGCAAATGAATCGGCTGACGCGAAATGTTTTCGCCGTCGAGTTCAATGCGACCGCCGTCGGCGGAAATCAAACCGACAATCATATAAAAGCAAGTCGTTTTACCGGCGCCGTTGGGGCCGAGCAAACCGACGACTTCGCCGCGCGCCACCGATAACGACACATCGTGGACGACCATGCGCGTCTTGTAGCGTTTTTTGAGTTGATGGGCGGATAACGAGCTCACCGTGGCTCCAGGTTGGTGTCAGGTTTCAAAGGAGCGGCAGGTTTCGGCTTCGGCTGCGGCAACTTGCTCTCGCCGTCTTTGCCCTTCGGTTGAAACGTGCCGTGAACGCGCTCTTCGCCCGACGGCGTGCTGCCTTGCGGCAAAGTGGAATCGGGGCGGCCTTCGGCGCGGAACGTTTCAGTGCCGCTGTTGTAGTAAATGTAATTGCTGCGAATTTCGTCGGTACCTTGTTTGAGCAACGCCTGATCGAACAACTCCAGCACTTCTTTCTGGCCATCGTATTCGGCGCGCAGCGCGTAGCCTTCGACATATTCGTCGGAACCGTCGCGCTTTTGCCGGAAACTCACAGGCTTGCCGTAAGCGGTGGCCGACATCGTGTTATCCGGGTTCTGGTGAAAGATGACGCGGTCGGCGTGAATAATCATGGTGCCTTGCGTGATGATGACGTTGCCGGTCAAGGTAGCGACCTTGGTTTCGTAATTGATCGCTTCGCTTTTGTCGGCGGAGAACTGAATTGGCTTGTCACGATCCGCGCGTTCGGCAAACGTCGGCATCGCGGCAAGCAAACAACCGAGCAGCAAAACAAGGCGGCGAAGAAAGAGTGAAAAAGTCATAACGGGTCAATGGCGTTGTGGCTGAAAAATTCCCTGAACATTGGAGTGCAGCTTGATGATGTGCGTGTTGCCGTCAACCTCCATCCCCACCGATTCGACACGGCCGCTCGCTGACTCCAGCGTGGCCTTCTGATCGGTTTGCACAAAATTGTCGTTGGGACGCACATGCAGGTATTCGGAGCGCAGCGTCATCTGCTCGTTGGGAACGCCCGTTTGCTTGGTCTCGGCGGACGGCGCATCACGAACGGCGGTGACGGCGCCGTGAAGATAGAGGTCTTTATGATCGCCGCTCAGTTGCGCGCGATCGGCGGTCAACGTGAAACGCGGCTGCTGCGGGTTTTGCAGAACGATGTACGGCTGTTCGAGCGCAATCGAATCGTCGTCGATAAAATGTTCGGCGTGAACGGCGGTCAACTGCTGTTGCGGCGCACCGTCGGCGTTGAACTGCGTCGCGTGAAAATGATTGATGAACAGATCGATGGAGTGACGCGCCGCCGCATCGCGCTCGGCATTGGGTGTTTTGATTTGCGCATCGAGCCAATACGTCAACGCCGCCAGCGCCGCCAGAAACAATAACGGCAACCATGAAACCCAGCGTTGAATGCGATCTCGTAACGTAACCATGATCGGAGCGTCAGGTTAACCTCTAGGCCGACCGCAACATGGCGGTATCGGGCGTTTTGTTTTGCGCCGTCAAAATCAGATCGCACACTTCGCGCACGGCGCCGCCGCCGCCCGGCATGTGCGTCACGTAATGCGCCGCCTGCTTGAGCGCGGCGGGCGCGTGCGGCACGGCGACCGCCAAACCGCAAACGCCCAGCAGCGGCAAATCAGGCAAATCGTCGCCGATGTAAGCGCAGGCTTCCGGCGTGATGTTCAGTTGCGCGCACAATTCGCGCCAGGGCGTCAACTTGTCGAATACACCCATCACCACATGTTTGACGCCGAGCGCGCGAGCACGATGCGCCACCGCCGGTGCGCGACTGCCGGTGATCCAAGCAATTTCGATGCCGGCACGCAACAACAACTTGAGGCCGACACCATCGGTAGCGAAAAACGCTTTCGACTCGACGCCGTCGTCGTTGAAATAAATGCGCCCGTCAGTGAGAACGCCGTCCACGTCGCAGATCAGCAAACGAACCGCCGCCGCGCGTTGAAGAATGTCCGCATCCATCACAGAATCCTCGCTCGAAAGAGATCGTGCATGTGCAGCGCGCCGACCAGATGTTGCGCTTCGTCAACTACCAGCAGTTGCGAAATTTTCGGCGCAGATTCCATCAGCGCCACCGCATCGACCGCCAACCGCTCGGCAGTGATCGTGCGCGGCAAAGTTTTCATCAGTTGCTGCATCGGTATCGTCAAATCGCGATTTTTTTCGAGATAACGCCGCAAATCGCCATCGGTAAAAATACCGACCACGCGCGCATCGTCGTCGAGCACCGCTGCCATCCCCATGCCCTTGCCGCTGATGACGACCAGTGCTTCCTGCAACGTTGCCGACTGCGCAATCACCGGCAGTGCATCGCCGGTTCGCATGATGTCGGACACGCGCGTCAACAAGCGACGCCCCAGTGTTCCGCCCGGATGCGAACGCGCAAAATCTTCGGCGGAGAAACCGCGCGCATCGAGCAACGCCAACGCCAGCGCGTCACCCAGCGCCAGCGCCACCGTTGTGCTGGTGGTCGGCGCCAAGCCCAACGGGCAAGCTTCCGATTCCACCGAAGCGTCGAGAACAACATCGGCAGCGCGCGCGAGCGTCGAATGCGCGTTGCCGGTCATCGCAATCAACCCCGAACCCTCGCGCTTGAGATGCGGAATCAACGCGATCACCTCATCGGTCTCGCCGGAATTGGACAACGCCAACACCACATCCTGCGACATGATCATGCCCAGATCGCCGTGGCTCGCTTCCGACGGGTGAACGAAAAACGACGGCGTGCCGGTCGAAGCCAGCGTCGCCGCGATCTTGCGAGCGATGTGGCCGGATTTACCCATGCCGGTCACGATCACCCGCCCCGGACAATCGAGAATGCGAGCAACCGCATCGGCGAAGGCAGGGTCGAGCCGCGCCGCCATCGCTTCGATAGCGCGCGCTTCGGTGATGAGCACTTGACGAGCCAGCGCCAACACATGCGTCGGATCGAGAAGGAATGTAGAAAATTGTGTCATAGCTTAGTATAACGCCAAGACTGGCATGGTTTTCGCTTGTCCGTAAGATTTTATCGCACCGACAGGACTTGAGAATGCCAAGCCCTTGCTTTAAAGGAAAATTCCGACGATCTGCGGTTTTAAAGACTCAGGTGGGAAAGACTTTTATTGGCATCGTTCCAAAATGAAAACAGGTGCAAGGCGAATAAGGCCGCAGGCCGCCATCCGCCTGAAACCATCTAACTTCTTGCAGCCATTTTCAATGGACTGTTTGGTTATGTACAGACAGGAGTTTACCCGATAGATCCCTCGAAATTTATCCGTGGATGACGCGCTTCGCTAACCCGTACGACACGATCTCATGAAGCCGTCGGCGTCTTCCTTTACTTTTTCTGTTGCCCTTTTCTCCCTGCGATCCACTTGCCGACAACCGGCACAAAAATGGCGCCGACAACAGCGGCGAGGTAGTGGCTACCGTTTGGCCAATCGGAAATCAGCGGTTGCAACGCGATGTCGCTCACCAACATGCCGCCGCCGATCCAGCCGAGCAAAGCGCCGCCCAGCACGATGATGACTGGAAAGCGATCGAGCAATCGCAGCACGAAGCGGCTTCCCCAGACGATGATCGGCACACTGATAACGATGCCGAAAACGGCCAGCGCGAGGTCGCCTTGCGCAGCGGCGGAAACGCCGATCACGTTGTCGATGCTCATGATCGCGTCGGCGACGATGATGGTTTTGATAGCGCCGATGAGACGTGTGCTGCCGGCGACAGTGGCTTCGTTGTGATGATTGTCGTCGGAGCGAATCAATTTGACGCCGATCCACAGCAGCAACAACCCGCCGATGATTTTAAGGCCGGGCAGGCTCAGCAGTTGCAGCGCGAAAAAGATCAGGACGATGCGTACCGCGACAGCGCCCAACACACCCCAGAAAATGCCGAGGCGGCGTTGTTGGGGCGGGAGACGACGGCAGGCCAGCGCGATCACGATGGCGTTATCACCGCCGAGCAAAATATCGATAGCGATGATTTGCAGAACGGCGGTGATGAAGGCGGCGTTGAGTCCGATTTCCAAGGCAACGTTTCCTGACGGTTCAGCGAAGCATAAGGGCGGGTTTAAAACCCGCCCTTGATTTTCTTGCGCCCCTCCCGCAAGGAAGGGAATTCTGCAAGGGCGCTTCGCGAAGCGCCCTTGCCATTACTCTTGCGATTCGGGTGCGCTTGCCGGAGCGGCTTCGTCTTCGGCAGCGGCTTTCATCGACAAGCGAATTTTGCCTTTTTCATCAGCTTCCAGCACTTTGACGCGAACGCTTTGCCCTTCTTTCAGGTAATCGGAAACCTGATTGACGCGCTCTCTGGCGATTTGCGAGATGTGCAGCAAACCGTCGCGGCCGGGCAACACTTGCACGATGGCGCCGAAATCGAGCAGTCGCAGAACAGTGCCTTCGTAAATCTTGCCAATCTCGACTTCGGCGGTGATTTCTTCGATCCGTTTGCGCGCGATGTTGCAGGCTTCGGCGTTGACCGACGAGATGGTCACCATGCCGTCGTCGGTGATGTCGATCACGGTGCCGGTTTCTTCGGTCAGCGCGCGAATCACGGCGCCGCCTTTGCCGATCACGTCGCGGATTTTTTCCGGATTGATCTTGAAGGTCATCATGCGCGGCGCGTGCTGCGAAATTTCAGCGCGCGAATGCGGCAGCGCTTGTTGCATCAAGCCGAGAATGTGGATGCGGCCTTCACGCGCTTGCGACAGCGCCACCGCCATGATGTCTTTGGTGATGCCCTGGATTTTGATATCCATTTGCAGCGCGGTGATGCCGTTGGTGGTGCCCGCGACTTTGAAATCCATATCGCCGAGATGATCTTCGTCGCCGAGGATGTCGGTCAGCACGGCGAAGCGGCTGCCTTCTTTGATCAGCCCCATCGCGATCCCGGCAACGTGCGCCGAGGTCGGCACGCCGGCATCCATCAGTGCCAGGCTGCCGCCGCACACCGACGCCATCGACGACGAGCCGTTCGATTCGGTGATTTCGGAGACAACACGCATCGAATAGGAAAAATCGTCCGCTGACGGCAACACGTTGACCAACGCGCGCTTGGCGAGACGACCATGGCCGATTTCGCGACGCTTCGGCGAGCCGACGCGGCCGGTTTCGCCGGTGGCGTAAGGCGGCATGTTGTAGTGTAGCATGAAGCGGTCGCGGTATTCGCCTTGCAGCGCGTCGATGATTTGCTCGTCGCGCGCGGTGCCGAGCGTCGCCACCACCAGCGCCTGCGTTTCGCCGCGCGTGAAGAGCGCCGAACCGTGGGTGCGCGGCAACACGCCGGTGCGGATGGCGATTGGCCGCACGGTACGTGTATCACGCCCGTCGATGCGCGGTTCGCCCGAGAGAATTTGACTGCGAACAATTTTGGATTCCAGATCGAACTGGATTTGCGACAGATGCGCGGCCAGCGCCGGGTCTTCGTCGGCACCGCATTCGCTTTGAACTTTGGCGGCGATTTCGGACAAGCGTTGCGAGCGCTGCGATTTCGAGCGCAGTTGATACGCTTCGCGCAATTCGGCTTCGGCGATAGCGGCCACTTTGTCGATCAGCGGCAGGTCTTTCTCCGGCGGCTGCCAATCCCACAGCGGCTTGCCGCCTTCTTCGACGAGGCTGTGAATCAAGTCGATCACGGCTTGTTGCTGTTGGTGCCCGAACATCACGGCGCCCAGCATCACTTCTTCGGAAAGTTCTTTCGCTTCCGACTCGACCATCAACACGGCGGCTTCGGTGCCGGCGACGACGAGATCGAGACCCGACTTCGGCAAATCGCTCTTGTCGGGATTCAGCACATACTGACCGTTGATGTAGCCGACGCGCGCCGCGCCAATCGGGCCGTTGAACGGAATGCCGGCCAGCGCCAGCGCCGCCGACGCGCCGATCATCGCCGGAATGTCGGGGTCGATTTCAGGATCCACCGACACCACGGTTGCCACGATTTGCACTTCGTTGTAGAAACCGTCCGGGAAAAGCGGACGAATCGGGCGGTCGATCAAACGGCAAGTCAGCGTTTCTTTTTCAGAAGGCCGACCTTCACGCTTGAAAAAGCCGCCGGGAATTTTGCCGGCGGCGTAAGTCTTTTCTTGATAATCAACGGTCAGCGGGAAAAAATCTTGTCCCGGCTTGGCCGATTTAGCGGCAACGACGGTAACCAGCACGGTGGTTTCGCCGAGGCTGGCCATCACGGCGCCGGTAGCTTGGCGCGCGATTTCGCCGGTTTCCAATGTCAGCGTGTGGCTGCCGTAGGCGATGGACTTCTTGATGGGTGTGTTCATGTGATAACCCTTGAATGAGACCGCACGCAACGGTGGACGGTCACTCAGTTAAGCGAAGCAATGAATGATCCATTGCGATATAAAAAGAAGCGCACTCAACGCCGGAAGCGCGAGCGAAGTATCGGAGGTATCCGACAGGACTCACTTGCGCAACCCGAGCTTTTCGATCAAAGCTTTGTAGCTGTCGGCATCGCGCGATTTCAGATAATCGAGCAATTTTCGACGGCGCGACACCATGCGGAGCAGACCGCGACGGGAATGGTGATCCTTGACGTGATCCTTGAAGTGTCCGTTCAAGCCGTTGATGCGCGAAGTGAGCAGCGCGACCTGGACTTCGGGAGAACCAGTGTCTCCGGGAATCCGTTGAAAATTCGTGATGATTTTTGCTTTTTCCTGAACCGAAACAGCCATAGCTTTTATCCTTTCGCTTTCTTCAAGCGTGTCATGTGATATCTCTTAAAAAGGGCAATATTATAGCCCAGAAAGGGAGCAGTTGAGGGATCAACGCTTGAGGAAGCCCTTTGATTTCAACCTTATTCCAGTTTTACAGATGAAATGAGTGGTCGCGAAAATCTTTTGGCATGAAAAGGGCCCCACTCACGACGAAATGATGAGCCGCAGCGGCCGCAGCGCTCCGTCGCGGATTTTGGCAACGCCCAAAAAACGGGCATCTGACTCGGCATAAACGGCATAAAGCGCCTGATCCGTACCGACATCATCCCCAACGTCGCGCAACGCCAACCGCTGCCCTTGACTGAACCGGCTGGCCGCTGCCGGAGCAAGCTCAACCCGAAGCAGCGCCTGAACCAGCGTTTCCGTCGGCAACAAATGACGCATTCGTTCGCTTTCGGATTCGGCTTCCAGCGCTTCGAGCGAAAACGCCGCCGCCATCGAAAACGGCCCGCTTTGCAGCCGCCGCAACGCGGTCAAATGCGCGCCGCAACCCAACGCCGCGCCGAGGTCTTCGGCCAGCGTCCGAATGTACGTCCCTTTGCTCACCTGCGCCTCGAACACAAGCACCGGTGACGCGAAGTCAATCAAACGCAGCGCATGAATTTCAATCGCGCGCGCTTCGCGCGGGATGTCGATACCGGCGCGCGCGTATTCGTAGTAAGCGCGCCCCTGATATTTGAGCGCGGCATGGCGCGGCGGCACTTGCTGCTGCGCACCATGAAAATCGGCAAGCGCTTTTTCTACGGCGGCAAGACCGACGTGCGCAGCCTCGCGCATCTCGACGATCTCGCCTTCGGGATCGCCGGTGGTAGTGGTCACCCCCAAACGCAAAGTAGCACGGTAAATTTTGTCGGCATCGAGAACGAAGCGCGAGAACTTGGTGGCTTCGCCGAAACACAGCGGCAACAAGCCGGACGCGAACGGGTCGAGCGTACCCATGTGGCCGCCCTTCTCGGCTTGAAACAAGCGACGCGCTTTTTGCAGCGCCGCGTTCGACGACATTCCGACCGGTTTGTCGAGCAATAAAACGCCATCAACGCGGCGCCAAGTACGCTTCATCAGGAATCTGATTCCTGATCCCTGACACCCTGATCTCTGCTCACCGCCTCGTCGATCAAACGCGACATCTGCATCCCGCGCTCGGTCGAGCGATCGTAGATGAAATGCAGTTGCGGCACGGTGAAGCTGGAAAGACGGTGAGCGATTTCGGAACGCAGAAAACCCGCCGTGCGAACCAGCGCCTGCTCGGCGGCGGCGGCATCGGCGGCGTTGCTCATGTTGGTGAAATACACTTTGGCGTGCGACAAATCGGCGGATACGTCAACGGCGGTGATCGTCACCAAACCGATGCGCGGGTCCTTGATCTGCTCGCGCAGCAGTTCGGCCAGCTCACGCTGAATCTGATCGCCGATGCGATGGTGACGGGCGGAATGTTTCTTCATGGCATCAAAGTGTTCTCGCAATTTCGACCACTTGATACACTTCGATCTGGTCGCCTTGCTGAATATCGTGGAAATTCTTGATCGACAAGCCGCACTCGAATCCGGCCTTGACTTCTCTCACGTCGTCCTTGAAACGCTTCAGCGAATCCAGTTCGCCGTCGTGCAGCACCACATGATCGCGCAACACGCGCACGCGCGCGCCGCGTTGAACCTGACCTTCGAGCACATAGCAACCGGCAACGGCGCCGACTTTCGGAATTCGATAAACTTCGCGGATATCGACCAGCCCCATTTGTTGCTCGCGTTTTTCGGGCGACAGCAAGCCGGAGAGCGCCGCTTTCACGTCGTCGGCAGCCTCGTAAATAATATTGTAGTAACGAATCTCGATATCGTTGTTCTCGGCGAGTTTGCGCGCCAGCACATCGGCACGGGTGTTGAAGCCGATGATGACCGCCTTGGAGGCAATCGCCAGATTGACATCGGACTCGGTGATGCCGCCAACCGCCGCGTGAACGACGTTGATCTTGACTTCGTGGGTCGAAAGTTTGGTGAGTGTTTGTTGCAGTGCCTCGTAGCTGCCCTGCGCATCGGCCTTGATGATGAGCGGCAAGGTTTTGACGTCGCTGTCGCTCATTTGCTCGAACATGCTTTCGAGTTTGGCCGCTTGCTGTTTGGCCAACCGCACATCGCGGAATTTGCCTTGACGGAAAAGCGCCACTTCGCGCGCGCGCCGCTCGTCGTTCAGCGCCAACACATCTTCACCGGCCATCGGCACGTCCGACAAGCCTTGAATCTCCACCGGAATCGACGGCCCTGCTTCGCTAATGTTGCGGCCGTTTTCGTCGAGCATCGCGCGCACGCGACCATAAACCGCGCCGGCCAGCACGACATCGCCGCGCCGCAACGTGCCCGATTGCACCAGCACGGTCGCAACCGCGCCGCGCCCTTTGTCGAGCCGCGATTCGATCACGATGCCTTTGCCCGGCGCATCTTTCGGCGCTTTCAATTCCAGCACTTCCGCTTGCAGCAACACGGCGTCGAGCAGCGCGTCGATGCCGCTGCCGGTCTTCGCCGACACTTCGACAAACTGCACGTCGCCGCCGTAGGCTTCGGGGATGACGTTCTCGGCAACCAACTCTTGCCGCACCCGTTCGGGGTTGGCATCCGCTTTATCAATCTTGTTGATGGCGACGACGATGGGCGCATTACCGGCGCGCGCGTGTGCAATCGCTTCTTTCGTTTGCGGCATTACGCCGTCGTCGGCAGCGACCACCAGAATCACGATGTCGGTGACTTTGGCGCCGCGCGCCCGCATGGCGGTGAACGCTTCATGACCCGGCGTGTCGAGGAAAGTGATGATGCCCTTCGGCGTTTCGACGTGATACGCGCCGATATGCTGAGTGATGCCGCCCGCTTCGCCGCTGGCCACTTTGGTGCGACGAATGTAATCGAGCAACGAGGTTTTGCCATGATCGACGTGTCCCATCACGGTGACGACCGGCGCGCGCGGCAACAGTTCGGCATTGCTGTGGCTCGACGCTTCGTCGGCCACCAGCAGCGCATCGGGATCGTCCGGCTTGGCGGCAATCGCGGTGTGTCCCATTTCTTCAACGACGATGATGGCGGTTTCCTGATCGAGCATTTGATTGATGGTGACCATCATGCCCATTTTCATCAGCGTCTTGATCACTTCTGCCGCTTTCACCGACATCTTGTGCGACAAATCGGCAACGGTAATCGTTTCCGGCACCACCACTTCGCGGACGACCGGCGCAATCGGCGCGATCGGCGCTTGCACTTCCGGTTTCTCGTCGCGCTTGCCTTTGCTGCCCTTGGGCGAACGCCAACCGGTAGCGGCGCTGCCGCCGCGCGTTTTCAGCCCGCGCCGGATTTCTTCGTTACGATCCGTTGCTTCGCGCTGCGCGGTTTTGGTTTTTTCCTTCTTCGCTTCCTTCTTGTGCGCCGGACGATGCAGCGTGCCCTTCAATTCGGTAGCCGGTTTTTCTGCGGCAGGCGCTTCGCGCGCCGCTTTTTCGGCAGCGAGGCGCGCCGCTTTCTCCGCCTTCTCCGCTTCTTCGCGCTCCTTCTTGGTGCGCCGCGCCGCTTCCAGCTCTTGCTTGCGACGCAAATCTTCTTGCTGACGCGCGATCAACTCTTGCGCCCGCTTATCTTCGGCGCGGCGCGATTCCAATTCTTCCGGCGTCAACACCGGCACGCGCGCTTTGGCGACGGCGACCGGCGCCGCAGGCTTGGCTTCGGTCGGCTGCACCGTTTTCTTTTTCGAGGCTTTCTTATCACCGGCCGCCGCTTTGCGCGCAGCGGCCTTGGTCGCGGCAGCAGCCGCCAACGCGGCTTTTTCCGGCGTTGACAACGCAGCCACGCGAGCGCCGATTCGGGGTGTCGTTTGCTCGTCTTGAGCAGCGGCGAGCGCTTCGGCGGTCTGCTCAACGGCTTCAACCATTTCAACCGGCTCAGTGGTCGGCACTGATGGCAAACCCGACGGCGCGCTCGACAAAACTTCCGGCGCTTCCTCTGCAGTTGGCAATTCCACCGCCGCCGTCGGCGTGGCTTCGCTTTCTTCGCGGCGCACCAGCACCCGTTTCTTGCGAACCTCGACCTGAATGGTGCGCGCTTTGCCGGAAGCGTCCGGCGTCCGAATCTCCGAAGTTTCCTTGCGCGTCAACGTGATGCGCTTTTTCGGCTCGGCGGCAGCGCCGTGTTGCTGGCGCAAATAATCCAGCAGCGCCGCTTTGTCTTTGGCGGTGAGCTTGTCGCCGACCTTTTTGTTCTCAATACCGGCAGCGGCCAACTGCTCGAGCAGCGTGGCAACTGGCACTTTGAGTTCTTCGGCGAAAGTTTCTATGGTGGTGTACAGCATCCTGTAAATCTCCTGCGCGTGGCATTATGGCGTGACAGCGGACGGGCTGCTCTCATCTTCAAACCAATGGGCGCGGGCTTTCATAATCAATTCTTGAGCGTCCTCTTTGGACAATTCAGTTATTTCAGTCAATTCATCGACTGCCAGATCGGCAAGATCATCGCGCGTCTTGATGTCGTGCTTGGCAAGTTCCGCCGCCAGCGCCGGCGACATTCCGGGCAGTTGCAACAACGCTTCTTCCACTCCCTTGAGGCTTTCTTCGAGCGCAATCGCGTCGGTCAAGAGCGCGTTGCGGGCGCGCTTGCGTAACTCCTCGACGGTATCTTCATCAAACGCTTCGATCTCCAGCATTTCGTGAATCGGCACGTAAGCCACTTCTTCGAGCGACGAGAAGCCTTCAGCGATCAAAATGTCGGCGACTTCATCATCGACATCGAGCCTCTCGGTAAAAAGACCTCGCAACTTGGCGCTCTCTTCTTCCGCTTTCTTCTGCGAATCTTCGACGTTCATCAAGTTGATTTGCCAGGCGGTCATCTCGGAAGCCAAGCGCACATTTTGACCGCCGCGGCCGATGGCCACCGCCAGATTTTCTTCGTTGACGGCAACGTCCATCGCGTGTTTGTCTTCATCGACGACGATGCTTTGCACTTCGGCGGGCGCCAGCGCGTTGATGACGTATTTCGCCGGATCTTCCGACCACAGCACGATATCGACGCGCTCACCGGCCAGCTCATTGGTAACGGCAGTGACGCGCGAACCGCGCATGCCGATGCAAGTACCCTGCGGATCGAGGCGCGGATCGTTTGACTTGACGGCGATCTTGGCGCGCAAACCGGGATCGCGCGCAGCGCCCATGATCTCGATCAAACCTTCTTCGATTTCCGGCACTTCCAGTTCAAACAAGCGCACCAGAAATTCCGGCACCGTACGCGATAAAATCAGTTGCGGCCCCTTGGCCTGACGATCCACTTTCATCACGTAAGCGCGAATGCGATCGCCGACGCGCAGATTTTCCTTCGGGATGAGTTGGTCGCGCGGGATAACGCCTTCGACCCGCCCCGATTCGATGATGACACTGCCGCGCTCAATGCGTTTGACCGTGCCGTTGAGCAAATTGTCCTGACGCTCCAGAAAATCGTTGATGATCTGCTCGCGCTCGGCGTCGCGGATGCGCTGAAGAATGACCTGCTTGGCCGCTTGCGCGCTAATGCGACCGAACTCGACGGCTTCAAGCGGTTCTTCCACAATGTCGCCGAGCGCGAGACCCAGCCCTTGCTCGGTCACGTCGGTCATCGCGATTTGACGCGACGGCTCCTCGTGTTCTTCATCGGGAACGACTACCCAACGCCGGAACGCTTCATAGTCACCGGTGTCGCGGTTGATAGAAACGCGCACTTCGACTTCATCTTTGAAACGTTTTTTGGTCGCCGACGCCAGCGCAAATTCCAGCGCCGTAAAAACAATTTCACGCGGCACGCTTTTCTCGCGCGCCAGCGCGTCCACCAGAAGCAGCAAATCACGATTCATTTTGCTTTTCTCCACTCTATTTGAGGAACGAGCCGCGCTCGTTCGATTTGGTGATGCTCGATGGCCAGCGCCGCACCGGCGCGCTCCACCAGTACGCAGTCGCCTTCAACACCGCACAACAAAACTTTCATTTTGCGACTGGCCTCGATCGGCTCGCGCAACGTCAGTTGCGCCTCGAAACCGGCAAAGCGGGCGAAATCCGTCAGCTTCTTCAGCGGCCGATCCAGACCGGGCGACGAAACTTCCAGCCGGTCGTAATCAATATTCTCGACCGTGAAAAGGCGCGATAAATGATGACTGACCGTTGCGCAATCGTCCACCGTCACGCCCGCCTCGGCGCCCGCCGGCGTGTCGATAAAGACGCGAATCGTCCGGCCCTTGGGAGACATTTCCCAATCGACCAGATCAAAGCCCAAGCCGGGCAACGTCGTTTCCAGAAGATCGCCGATATTCAAATTCAACCTGCTAAATTGCGTGAAAAAAAAATGGGCTGTGGACAGCCCATTTCTGATAGTTTTGTTCGGCGTCGATTTTAACAGAAATTCAAGATTTCGTCACAAAGCGATTAAAATCCGGGCGCTCTTTATTCCAATGCTCTTGGAATGGACTGATATTATTCCCGTCGGGGCGGCATCCTGCCGCCCGCGCTGCCGACATACCATATCCCTACAAACGAGACATGGCAACCAGCGCCGCCGCCTCATAATGCTAAAAGCATTGTCTGACGTGCAGGGTTTCCCCATGCCAAGGCGTAATCTTCACCAGTGGCGCCCTCGGCGCGTCCTTGGCCATTTCCGTATCAAAGTGCGCCCGTCTGCGCAACCAATAGCCGTCAGACTGGCCGAAGAAACGGCACAAGCGCAGGTCGGGAAGAGATGCAAGGCGCAAGCCCTACCCCCTACCCGATCAAGGAGAAGTCTCATGAAGCACACATACAATTCAATGGCTTTGGCCACGTTCGCCTGCGCCCTCGGCTTCGGACTGAGTGGATGCGTTAACAACAACGACCAGAAATACCCTGATCTTACCGACGCCCCTCGGAACAAGAAAAGAACGAAAGAGCCTTATACTCAAGGTGCAACCTTCGATGAGAACGGGAATTTTGTTGGAAGAACTGATGTAGCAAATCATGGGCGTAGGGATCATACAAATCCTCATTTCCACCTCGCTACAAGTTCAAATTCCACAGGCCGGTCTAGATAAAGACACCGCATATGATTATGAATTGGTCTCCTATCACTGTAAGCGATCTAGAGTTAATTATTGCCCAAGAAGTGGCCTTTTGGCCTGCTGATTTATTAGGTGCTTTTGAAAAAAATAGAGTGCTTAAAAAAGTATTGTGTAAAAGAAGTGATTCATATGGTCTCGAAAGTATTTTTGTTATAGCTGAAATTGATGATAGCTTTATTGTTTATGATGATGTTGAAGAAGAGTTTTGTGTGGCGCAAAAATCTTCGATTAGCAATAGAGTTTTGGGAAACTGGGATGCATTTATCGATTTAAAGAGTGCTTTTCAAAGATGTAAGAAATCTATCGTTTCCTCCAAAGGTTGTTCTACCCGACCGTTTAATAAAAGGAAATAGGTAATCCAGCGTTTGTTTGGGGGCTGTGATCTGAACTGTGTCAAGCCTGATCATAACCCATGCTTCATAGTTCATTAACCGGCACCCCTTCCGAGCCTTCAACAAACGATATCTCTTCGCTTCGTTTACCCTGTTCTGCGCTTGCTAAAGTGTGATGAAAAACTGCTGGGAGATCAAGAAAGGTTACTATGTGGAAATGGCTTGTTGTTCTGGCGATAGTTGCGGGGGATATTATTTCTTCTTCTCTGATGCGCGGAAATCGTCGAAGATGAGCAAGACCGCTGAAACGCCGATTTCCTTGGCGAGCCGATTATCGACAAGTTTTTCCAATCGGCGCTAGGCGGGATGCGCAGAACGGCTGGTCGTCCGGCCACTTTTCCGGTTTGCGCCGCGCCATGGCTTTGCGTATTCCGGCACTCGTATTCAGCTAATCCGGCGACGTACACATGTGGCCAAGACTAATTGAAATGTTCTGGCTTAGATAATATAGTAATAGTGGGAGGAAAGGGAAAAATGGCAAATACAAAAAGCCGCCTAATCCTAATAAAAAACCTGTACCACCTCACAGATTGCCTGATGGTAGAGAGCGTAATAAAAAGCCAACGGGTGGTGAAGAACATTCTAGGGTGCCTAAAGGGGTTCGAGGACAATCTTGTAAGTTCAGGTAATGGTAATTAGGAGTGTATATGGATCAAAGAGAAGACGTATTTTCACATCTTCACAAGCTCCTAAAGGAGAAGAAGTACAGCTATTTGATATCCGCTTTGCTGGACAAAAAAATGGGAGGGCTGAAAAAACAGTATCGTATTGATGGCAATCATGCTTGGTATCTGCTCGGAGATGCTTTTTATAATACACAAAACCATGAGGCGGCTTTAGATGCTTTCATAAGAAGCATCAGGAACAGGAAAGACGATGTTCAGGCGTTGTTTGCTATTGGTACTAGTTATTCGGAACTGAAAAAACCGAGATTGGCAGAACGATATCTTAGAAAGTCTTTGTATTACTATTTTTGCCCAAGAGGGTATATGCGCCCATCGTTCAAATATGACATCATTTACAATTTGGCAAATAGTCTTTTTGATCAGAAGCGATACCAAGATGCAATTGCGCTCTATATGGAAGTTGATAATCCTAATATAAGCGTTTATAAAATGGCCTTGAAGAATAGAAAAATAGCTGAAGAGAGGCTAAAGGCTGTGGAAATATGTGCGGATAAAAGTAATGAAATATTTTCTTCCGCTGAGACGTTTTCACGAGAAAGTAGACATGATGAGGTTATCGCTACACTTCTTAACGCAGAAACCAAAAGGTTAATAACACAATATCGTATTGATGGAAACTATGCTTGGCGTTTGATTGGATTAGCTCACTATAGAAAAGAAAATCTTGAAAAAGCTGTACAAGCTTTTAGGAAAAGTATTCGGAATAGAGCAGGAGATGTCCGTGCCCTATTTTTCATGGGATGCAGTTATTCCGAGTTAGGTAAGTTTGTATTGTCTGAGAGATATTTTAGGCAGGCGCTGTATTATTATTTTTTCCCCTACAGGGAGGGTAATGAAATGACGAAATACGATATTATCTACGGATTAGCAAACAGCCTTTTAGGTCAGAAGCGATATGAGGATGCTATTGCGCTTTATGTAGAGATTGATAACCCCAAATTAAAAATTTATAAAATGGCCTTGAAGAACAAAAAAATTGCGGAAGACAGGAATAAACCATGGAAACCGAAAGTTCGCTCTTACTATAGAGATAGGCCATGGAAAGGATAAAGACAGTTTACACGACGCCTTCACTTCCTCTCATGTTTTTGACTCACATGAAACGTATTTTTTCCCGAGTTGGAACTGCTGCGAGGGTTGCAAGAACTGCATTGCTAAGTAGTCTGTTGGTCATTGCATTTGGCGTACTGCAAGCGGAGGCGAAGCAATCGGAAATCAGGCTGCCGAACGGAGAATACACAGAGAGTCATGTAGATTTGAGCGTCAAGGTTTGGGGAGGAGAAGTCGAGATACTGAGGACATGAAACAGTAGCCGCTGGTATCTGAACCCAGCTTGGAGCAACCTGAAATTCATCAACGATCCGCTGGACGACAGCGTCAATTCTGATCTTATTGTTATCAAAAGATTGAATGATCTCTTTTTTCTTTGCTAAAAAACGAAATCCCCATAATTTCATCTTAACTCTGTTTGCCGCGTTCACCCGCAACTATTCTTGCTTGGAGTATCTCCTATGAAAATATCTACCCACCCATACATGAAAGCACATCAGCAATCCCAATAAAACCAGCCCTATCAAAAAAGACAGTACAGAAATTATGCTGTGTGCCCAACAATACAAGAAGCCAATCAGAAAAAGTATTCCTGCCGGAATTGAAAAGCCTGACATAAAGCGTTTTTTAATAAGGCATACCATTTGTAAAAATATAGTATAAAGCTCAAAAAACAAAGCAGCTCCAAAAATTACAATTAGAGTTAAATGGTTCGTCGTCAGTTCTTTCACGGCTCAAATCATCTTATGGAAAGCCTACTTCACGATGACCCGCGAAAACCGTCGCTTGCCCGCCTGCACGACGACGGTATTGCCCGCCGCGATCAGCAATTTCTTGTCGCGAACGGTGTCGCTGTTCACTTTCAAACCACCCTGTTCGATCAGCCTTAGCGCTTCCGAGGTTGAAGAGACGAGGTTCGCCTGTTTGGCGAGTTGGGCTATTGCCATCCCGGCGCCGTCGGTGTGCAAGATCACTTCCGGCATGTCGTCGGGCAAAACGCCTTGGCGGAAGCGGCTGTTGAATTCGGTTTCGGCTTCTTCGGCGGCGGTTTTCGAGTGAAAACGTTCGACGATTTCTTTCGCCAGCAGCACTTTGACATCGCGCGGGTTGCGCCCGTCCCGCACTTCTTTTTTCAGTGCGGCGATGTCTTCGAGGTTTTTCAGCGAAACGAGATCGTAGTAGCGCCACATCAGTTCATCGGAAATCGACATGAGCTTGCCGAACATTTCGCGCGGCGGCTCGGCGATACCGACGTAGTTATCGTACGACTTGGACATTTTTTGTACGCCGTCCAGCCCTTCGAGCAGCGGCAGGGTGAGAACGCATTGCGGTTCCAAGCCGTAGGCTTTTTGAATTTCGCGCCCCACGAGGAGGTTGAATTTCTGATCGGTGCCGCCCAATTCAACGTCGGCTTTCAGCGCCACGGAATCGTAGCCCTGCGCCAGCGGGTAGAGGAATTCGTGAACGGCGATGGGCTGATTGTCGCGGAAGCGCTTGGAAAAATCGTCGCGCTCCAGCATGCGGGCGACGGTGTAAAGCGAAGCCAGCCGAATCATGCCTTCGGCGCCCAGCGCGGAAAGCCATTTGGAGTTAAAGGCAACTTCGGTTTTTTCACGGTCGAGAATCAGAAAAACCTGATCGGAGTAGGTCTTGGCATTGACGGCGATTTCTTCCGGCGTCAACGGCGGGCGGGTGATGTTGCGCCCCGACGGGTCGCCGATCATGCCGGTGAAGTCGCCAATCAAAAAGATGATGTGGTGCCCGAGGTCTTGAAGCTGGCGCAGTTTGTTGAACTGAACGGTGTGCCCCAGATGCAAATCGGGGCGAGTGGGATCGAAGCCTTCTTTGATTCGCAGCGGTTTGCCGCGCGCGAGTTTGGCGGCCAGCTCTTTTTCGATCAGGAGTTCGTCGGCGCCGCGTTTGAAAACGGCAAGCTGGTGTTCGATTTCGTCGGAGGTCAGGGATACGGCCATGGTCAGAGAATTCAATGTCAACAAAAAATAACAATAAGCGAAACGGCATGGCGTCATTTCGCCACACATCCCATCAAAAAGGCACACCGAAAAACGCCGATAAGGCTTTGAATTTCGCTCTTTCTTGCTAGAATACGACAAGTTTGAGAAAGGTACCCGTGCAAAAAACCACTGACGATATTCTAGCCGAAGGCGCCTCTTTTTGGTTGCCCCGGATACGGCGGCTGGCCACCAGCCCTGTGGCTCTCGTGCTCATTCTCGGGTTTACCGGCATGGCGGCGTTCGGTTTTGTGCCCGGCCCCGCGCCTTCGCAGCATCCCACGACCACGCTGGAGCGCGTGCTTGCGCTTCCTTCTGCCCTGCCCCAACTCGACGGCATGAGCGATCAGCCGTACTGGCGCGAGGAGCGCGTTCAGCGCGGCGATACCATCAGCAACCTGCTTGCGCGCGTCGGCATGCGCGACCCGCAAGCGATGACGTTTCTGTTGTCCGACGCACAAGCGCGCCCGCTGTACAAGCTGCGCCCCGGTCGGGCGTTGCGCATCGCGTTGAACGGCGACGGGCAGTTGCAGGAACTGCGTTTCCTGGCTTCCGAAACCGAACTTTTCACCATTCTCCGCGAAGGCAATGCGTTGCGCGCGGCAACCACCGAGCCGCAGCGCGAAGTGCGGCGCGAACAACGCATGGGCGAAATTCAATCGTCGCTGTTCGGCGCGGCCGACGCGGCGGGCATTCCCGAAGCGGTGACCGTCGAAATGGCGAACGTGCTCGGCGGTGAAATCGATTTCTATCACGATCTGCGCAAGGGCGATCATTTCACCGTGCTCTACGAGCGCGTGTACGTCGATGGCGAAATGGTCAACAACGGTCGTATCCTTGCCGTCGAGTTTGTCAACAACGGCATCGAACACGGCGCGTATTGGTGGCAAAGCCCCGAAGGCAAGAGCGGTTACTACAACGCCAAAGGCGAGAGCAGCAAGAAAGCGTTTTTGCGTTCCCCGCTGGCGTTCTCCAGAGTTTCATCGGGCTTCTCAGCGGGACGATTGCATCCGCTGTTTAACGTCAAACGCCCGCATACCGGCACCGATTTCGCCGCGCCGGTCGGAACGCCGGTGCACGCTGCGAGTGACGGCACCGTCGATTTCGTCGGTGTTCACGGCGGTTACGGCAACCTCGTGATTCTGCGACACGCCGGCGGAATCACCACTTACTACGGGCACCTGTCGCGCTTCGCCAGCGGCCTGAAAAGAGGCGCGCACGTCTCGCAGAGCGATGTGATCGCTTATGTCGGACAAACCGGTTGGGCGACGGGGCCGCATCTGCACTACGAATTCCGCGTGGCGAATGTGCCGCACGATCCGCTGAAGATGGTGATGCCGCCTGCCGCGCCGATCGCCGCGAAAGACAAAAAAGCATTTACAGAAAGCGTTGCGTCGTTCAAGACTCTCTTGCAGATGGCGAGCGAAACTCCGGTACAGAAGGTCGCATCGTTTAACTGATCGCAATGGCTGACACGCTCTTCGCCGGAATCATGTCCGGCACCAGTCTGGACGGCGTTGATGCGGTGATCGCGTCTTTTTCCGAAGAAACCAACACCTCTTTGCATTGCCAACTGCACTGCCAATTACGCGGCAGCGCTTTCGTGCCGTTTCCGCCGACGTTGCGCGAAACCTTGCTGGCGCTGCAATCATCAGGCGACGACGAACTGGCGCGCAGCGCCCGCGTCGCCAACACGCTCGCCGATCTTTACGCACAAGCAACGCTTGATGCCGCCCGACAAGCGGGGGTGAACGTGGCGCAGTTGCGCGCCGTTGGTGTGCACGGTCAAACCGTGCGCCATTGTCCGAGCGAAACGTGGTCGTATCAGCTTAACCATCCGGCGCGCGTCGCGGAACATTTGGGCATCGATGTCGTCGCCGATTTTCGCAGCCGCGATCTGGCGGCAGGCGGGCAAGGCGCACCGCTGGTGCCCGCGTTTCATGCGGCAATGTTTCGCAGCGCATCAAAACATCGGGGCATCGCCAACATCGGCGGCATCGCCAACCTGACCGATTTGCCTCCGCACGGTATCGTCAGCGGTTTCGATACCGGCCCCGGCAACATGTTGCTCGATGCTTGGTACGCCCGACATCACGAAGGTACCTTCGATCGCAATGGCGCGTGGGCGGCTTCGGGCAAAGTTTCTCCGGCGTTGCTCGCCGCGATGTTGCGCGAACCGTATTTCGATAAGCCCCCGCCGAAAAGCACGGGGCGCGATTTGTTTCATCCGGCGTGGCTCGCCGCGCAACTTGCGGCGTTTCCGTCGCTGCCGCCCGCCGATGTTCAGGCAACCTTGTTGCAGTTGACCGCCACCTCTATTGCCGCTGCCGTTTCAAAAAACGCGGAAGAACTTTTCATCTGCGGCGGCGGCGCTTACAACACTGCATTGATAAACGCGCTGAGTAACTTGCTGAGGCCGCGAGTCGTCAGCGCCACCGACGCGTTGGGCGTGTCGGCGCAACACGTCGAAGCGCTGGCGTTCGCTTGGCTCGCGCGCGAAACATTGGCGCGTCGCCCCGGCAATCTGCCGACGGTAACGGGCGCCAAAGGGCATCGAATCCTCGGCGCGATTTACCCGGGCGTCCCTGAAACCGGCTGACGCCACATGTTTCTCATCGTTCCTGCTCAGACTGCGCCAAGCCGGAAAACGCTGCCTTATACCACGTGCTCGGCAAGCTGGCCGGACAGAAAAAAGAAAACGCCGCTCTCAACGAATTGACCGAAGCGCTGGTTCGGATTTACCCGCGCAGCGAAGAAGCGAAACTGCTATGGGAGTATCGGCAACATCTCAGGAGATGAGAGCCATAAGTATCGGATGATCCGTCGCCTTTCGGACCGAACCTGTCAAAGCTCAGGGCGAACGGAATCGTCGCCCTCACAAATCCACCGACTTCAACGTATGTCTGCCCAGCGCCAACTCCAACGCCTGAACTTCGACGATTTGCGGCGACTTGGGATAATGTTTCTGAATGTGCGCTATCAATCGATACGCCGTCTCGGTGTCGCGCAAAAGATAGGCGTGCGTTTTCGCCGCCATCAAGTAAACGCGCGGCGTGTGCGGGTAATCGGGATAACGACGGTGAAAATCCTGAACCATCTGTGTGCCTTCGACCGGATGGCCTTTTTGTATCAGTTCCTGCGCCAGCGTTTCGCAGATCATCGGATGAGGCGGCGGCGGAATGTCTCCCAGTTTCTTTTTTGCCTCCAGATACACTTCGACGGCGCGATCCGGCGTTTTGGACAGTAGCAGCGGCAGGTAGGCGCGCCCCAGATGCGCGTGGTTTTGTTCGGGAGTGCCGTGCGTCAGCAACAAGCGATGGTAACGTTCGTGCATCATCACGTTTTTGGGTTGCGCTTTGATCGCTTCTTTCAGCGTTTCCAAAGCGTCTTCATAGCGCCCTTCCCGAACGTAAATTTCAGCCGACGCCAGCGCTTTGGCCGGAAGGTATTCGCTTTCTTCCAGCCCTGCTTCTGTCCAGTCACCGGCAACATGGCCAAGCGCGCCCTGATATTGATAAACGGCGTACCCCATCATCGCAAACATCACGGCGTAGAAGTACAACATCACCAGTGGAAGGGAAAAGATCAAAACGGGAAGCGGCGCTTTGACCGACATCAGCACGTAAAGAAGCAGACCGGGCGATTGCATGATGATGAACAGGAAAACCCACAGGATCAGGTAATGCCATCCCATTGCGCCGATCATGGAAGCGATGTTGCGAGGACTGAGCGCGGCGATCAAACTTTCTTCGAGAGTCAGCACGATGATCATTGCCGGAAAAATGAGCGCCAGCAACAATCCAACCAAGAAGGTCGCCAACGCGCCCAACGCTATCGAAACACCAAAAACAGCGCCGAGAACGAGCGTCAGGGCAAAGACTTTGAAATAAGCCGAGAATCCATCTCCGCTGAATGCCAGGCTGGCCGGAGGCGCATCCACCTCGCCCTCACTGACTGCTATCAAAATCGCGAACAGATATTTCATGATGACGCAATACAGGACAAAGATCAAGAGGAACGGAAAAAAGATAATCAGCTTTATTGAATACAACGTGAGAAACGAAGCGATCGCAATGATCAGATAAAACAACAGCGGCCCTTTTTGCAGCGCATACTTGAAGAAAAACGGAATACGCTCCCAAAACGGTTGCGCAGTATTGGCGGCGCCGAGGTAAGCGAGTTCGCGATGACACAGCGGGCAACGCGGCTCTTTGGGGTTGTCGAGATTGATTGGCACGCAGCAATCACCGAACAAGCGGTTACATGGCTCGCACTGCCAAGTCGCTGGATGTTCGTGGTGATAATGACAAAACTGCTTATCGCGCATGACAGAAAAATCCCCCGGATGGAGTCATTCTATGACAATACGCGAATTTTGGGCTGGGCGGAAGAATACCAACCCTTAATGTGGGCAGGAATTATGCGTCTGTTTGAGAAAGCTCAAAAAACAACATAAAAAAGGATGGAAACAAACTGGCAAACGCTGCCCGCCAAAACGAAAAGGTGCCAAATGCCATGACCGTGGCGAATCTTTTCGTCAAAAACGTAAAAGATGATGCCAACAGTGTAAAGCAGCCCGCCGACCGCCAGCCAGATCAATCCCGCCAAGGGCAACGCCGCCACCAGTGGTTTTGCCGCGACGATGATGAGCCAACCCATGATGACGTAGATCGGCAGCGACAGCATGCGCGTTCTGCGACCAAGCCACAGTTCCTGAGCGATGCCGAAAATGGCCAGTCCCCAATTGATGCCAAACAATGTCCACCCCCAAGCGCCGTGCAACGTGACCAGCGTGAACGGAGTGTAGGTTCCGGCGATCAAAAGATAAATCGCGCAATGATCGAGACGCTGGAACAGCAGCTTGAAGCGACCTTTCAACGAATGGTAAAACGTCGAGGTCGTGTAAAGCGCCGTGAGTGATGCGCCGTAGATGCTGGCGCTGACGATGTGCCAGATGTTGCCGTACAAACTGGCGAGCACAATCAGCAGCGTTGAGCCGGAGAGCGCCAGCACTGCGCCGACGCAGTGACTGATGGCATTGAAACGTTCGCCGTAATACATGGTGTCTGGTGGTATAGTGTAAAAAGCAGTTTAAAAGTCAACCTTGGAAAGAACATTTTAACGCGATTTTTGCGAAAAGGAGAAGCGATGAAACTTTATTTTTCCCCCGGTTCCTGCGCTCTGGCAACTCACATTGCGCTGGTGGAATCCGGACTGAAGTATGAGACCGAAGCCGTTGATCTTCGTTCGATGCCGCACAAAACAGCAAGCGGCGTTATTTATACCGAGATCAATCCCAAAGGTTACGTGCCGGCGCTGGTGCTGGACAACGGCGAGATCCTGACCGAAGGGCAAGTCTTGCTGCAATATGTGGCCGATCTGGCGCTGCAAAAAGCGCTGATTCCCGAAGCGGGCGAATTCGCGCGCTACCGCGTGCTGGAATGGCTGTCTTTCATCTCGACGGAAATTCACAAAGGTTTCGCTCCGATGTGGAATCCGGCGACGCCGCAAGAACAAAAAGATGCGGCGTGGGCCAAACTGGCGATGCGTCTCGCTTATGTTGACGAAGCGCTGAACGGCAAGGAATTTCTGACCGAACACTTTAGCGTCGCCGACGCTTATCTGTTCACCTGTTTGCGCTGGACGGGCTTTTTCAAGAGACCGCTGACCGATTATCCGAACATCTTGAAGTGGATGGAGCGCGTCATTGCCCGACCGGGCGTCAAACAAGCGATGCAGGAAGAAGGTTTGCGTTGAGCCAACAAACAGGGGCACGGCGTACCGTGCCCCCGCTCTCTCTTGCGATTTGGCTTAAACAACACCTTGCGACATCATCGCGTCGGCCACTTTCACAAAGCCCGCGATGTTGGCGCCGTCAACGTAGTTCACGAAATTCGCCGATTCTTTGCCGTAACGCAAACACGAAGCATGAATCGCATGCATGATGCCGTGCAAGCGCTTGTCAACTTCTTCGCGCGTCCACGAAAGTCTCATGCTGTTCTGACTCATTTCCAGACCGGATACCGCCACACCGCCGGCGTTGGCCGCCTTGCCGGGGCCGAACATAATCTTCGCATCGTGGAAGACCTTCATCGCGTCCAGCGTTGACGGCATGTTGGCGCCTTCGGCCACGCACACGCAACCGTTCTTGACCAGCGTCTTGGCGTCTTCGCCGTTCAACTCGTTCTGCACCGCGCTCGGCAGCGCCACGTCGCAAGCGATGTGCCACGGCGTTTTGCCCTTGTGGAACGTGATCTTGTTCTTCTCGGCGAACGCTTGCAAACGACCGCGCTCGACATTCTTCCAATGCATCAGCGCTTCGAGTTGCTCGGAGGTCATCCCGTTCGAGAATTCCGCCGTGCCTTCCGAGTCGGACATCGACACTACTTTGGCGCCTTCCATCAAACATTTTTCCGCCGCATACTGCGCGACGTTACCGGAGCCCGAAACCGTGACGCGCTTGCCCTTCAAGCCTTGCGAGCGCACCGCCAACATTTCGTCAACAAAATACACCAAGCCGTAGCCGGTCGCTTCCGGACGAATCAAGCTGCCGCCGAAAGACACGCCCTTGCCGGTCAACACACCGGTAAACTGATTGGCCAATTTCTTGTACTGACCGAACATGAAACCGACTTCACGACCGCCGACGCCGATATCACCGGCGGGCACGTCGAGATCCGCGCCGATGTGGCGGAACAATTCGCTCATGAACGACTGACAGAAGTGCATCACTTCCCTGTCGCTCTTGCCCTTCGGATCGAAATCGGAACCGCCTTTACCGCCACCCATCGGCAATGTCGTCAACGCATTCTTGAACACCTGTTCAAACGCAAGAAACTTCAGCATCCCCATCGTTACCGACGGATGAAAACGCAGGCCGCCCTTGTAAGGACCGATGGCGCTGCTCATCTGCACACGGAAACCGCGGTTGACATGCACCTTGCCCTTGTCGTCCGTCCACGGCACCCGGAAAGTAATCGTGCGTTCCGGTTCAACAAGACGTTCCAGCAACGCGTTATCCTGATATTGCGGGTTCTTCTGCACGAACGGCCACAGGCTTTGCATGACCTCGGTCACCGCCTGATGAAACATCAACTGGCTGGGGTCCTTTTTCTGCACATACGACAAAAAATCATTCAAACTTTGAGGCATCTTGCGCGCTCCTGAAAAATAAACTGCGAACGGCGAACTCCATATCGCCCGTCCAAAAAAGAACATCACACAACGCACACACGTCTTCCGATGTTCCGGTTAGCTTGCCGTCTCGCCGAATGCCCAAACCCAATGCTTCGGTCACTTCAAAATATTTCCTTAACATAAAGCGAAACCGCATAGGGCAATGATAATGCAACAAACGCATGAGCTATACCTTTTTCAAATAGTGTTTGATTTAGATCAAATTTTGAACCAAGATTGTTAGAAAAACGCCCGGGTTAAAGCCCATTTTGAAGAAAGGGTTTTTTCGGGTGCGGGTGTAGGGGCGGCATTCTGCCGCCCAAGCTGTTCCCCTTCCTTTATACCCATCATTGCGTACCGGCTGGCTCGTAGAAAAGTACGCATTCCGGCACTCGTATTCAGCTAATCCGGCGACGGGAGCATGCGTTCCATTGAGATCAGGAAAAGAGGGGAGACGTCGCACCCTTGAATTTAACCCTTTATTAAAGGGAACTATATACTTGACTTGCAGTGAAAAATGCAGGATAATATTCCTATCTGAACGACAGGAGCATTATCATCATGTGCAAGGTAACTATCTCAACTTACGAATTTTTCAAGAAATTCC
>Ga0123354_10000991_pt1 | contig 32314 bp, 31 predicted proteins | sample TergutLab28metaG_2_FD_97872 | JGI IMG/M metagenome (GOLD analysis project Ga0123354, IMG submission 97872) | Labiotermes labralis P4 segment gut microbial communities from Petit-Saut dam, French Guiana - Lab288 P4 | ecosystem: Host-associated > Arthropoda: Insects > Digestive system > Gut ... | reverse complement strand
GCTCCACCTAACTGTCCGAAAAACAGGCAGTCAAACAAAGTAACAACAGAAATAAAATTATATCCAGTTTGTAAAAAACAGGGATTAAAAACGGTTAAGCTTGAGTTCGGGAGCAAGCCATCTTCGCCACGGATTTCAAGCCGTATTATAAAATCATCAAGAAGAATCAAACGTTATGTTATTCCCCCGCTCGGCGTAACGTCTCGTTACGTCGAGTTAAAAACAAGTCTCCAGACTTGTAAATAAAGCAATTACTATTTTCCAATTTCGCATTCCTTTGGCGTTATTCCTGTTTTATTTTTGCCATAAATTTATAAATTATTTTTTATATTTTGATTTACTTTTGTTGCAAGCGATGACGCTTGCTTTTAGTACGATTTAAGCGGAACTTATGCCGGGCGTTTAGCGCATTTTTCGGACTTTTTCGTTTTGAGAATCAAACTCTAATGTATTAAAGTTGAAATATTTTTCGTAAGATTTTTACGCAATACATAAAATTTGCTTACATTTGTATTCAAAACTTCAATAATTATTATGCAAAGAGAAAGTTTTGTTTCTGTAGCCGATTTAACGAAAGAAAACATCATTCATTTGATGAAAAAGACCGAGTCTTTCGAGAAAAATCCCAATCAAAAGTTGTTAGACGGGAAAATTTGCGCTACGCTGTTTTTCGAGCCGTCCACGCGGACGCGCTTGAGTTTTGAAACCGCAGTGAACCGTTTGGGCGGTAAAGTCATTGGTTTTAGCGATGCTGCAACCACCAGTTCTTCCAAAGGCGAAACTTTGAAAGATACGATTAAGATGGTCAGCAACTATGCCGATTTAATCATTATGCGTCATCATTTGGAAGGAGCGGCGCGTTACGCTTCGGAAGTGACGAATGTTCCTATCATTAATGCAGGCGACGGAGCAAACCAGCATCCTTCGCAAACTATGTTGGATATATATTCCATTTATAAGACTCAGGGAAAACTGGAAAATTTGACGATTACAATGGTGGGCGACTTGAAATACGGGCGCACTGTCCATTCGTTGATTGAAGGAATGTTGCATTTTAACCCGCAGTTTTATTTTATTGCACCTGAAGAATTGAGGCTGCCTGATATTTACAAACAATTGCTGGAAGAACATCATATTTACTTCAAGGAGTGTGTTGAATTTTCGGAAGAAATCATCAATCAATCGGATATTTTGTATATGACCCGCGTTCAACGCGAACGTTTTACCGATTTAATGGAATATGAAAAAGTAAAAAATGTATATATACTTAAAAACAAGATGTTGGAAAAAAGTATGCCGAACTTGCGGATTCTACATCCCTTGCCTCGCGTCAACGAAATCGACTACGATGTGGACGACAATCCAAAAGCGTACTATTTTGAACAGGCGCGAAACGGTGTATATGCACGACAGGCTATTATTTGCAATGCTCTTGGAATAAATTGAAAAATTATGGCTCAGAAAAATAAAGAATTACAGGTCGCCGCTTTGCAGAATGGAACGGCAATCGACCACATTCCATCGGAACAATTGTTTAAGGTTGTTTCATTATTAGGCATAGAAAAATTAAAAGTTCGTGTTACTATAGGCTATAACCTCAGTAGCAAAAAAATGGGAAGCAAAGGAATTTTGAAAATTGCCGATAAATTTTTCGAAGAAGACGAAATCAACCGGATTTCATTAATTGCCCCGACCGTCAACCTGAATATCATCAAAGATTACGAAGTCATCGAGAAAAAAAAGGTTCAACTTCCCGACGTAATAAAAGGAATTGTTAAATGCAACAATCCGAAGTGCATTTCAAACAACGAGCCGATGAAAACGGTTTTTAGCGTAATCGACAAGCAAAATGTAACGTTGAAATGCCATTATTGTGAATTGAAAATCAAAAAGGAAGATATTGTTTTGTTATGAAGAAAGACTGGAAATCCGGAACGCTTCTTTATCCCTTGCCTGCTGTAATCATCACCGTAGGCAAAGACGAAAGCGAATATAATCTCTTCACTGTGGCATGGACGGGAACGATTTGTTCCGACCCTGCCATGTGTTATATTTCTGTACGTCCCGAACGCTATTCATATCCTATTCTGAAAAAAAACATGGAATTTGTGATTAATCTCACGACCGAAGAAATGGCTTTCGCTACGGATTGGGTAGGGGTGCGTTCCGGCAAAAATTACGATAAATTCAAAGAAATGGGACTGACTCCCGTCAAAGCGCATCTTGTCGGCGCTCCTTATCTGGAAGAATCGCCCTTGTGCATCGAGTGTCGTGTGAAAGAAGTTATTGCGCTCGGAACGCACGATATGTTTATCGCCGATGTAGTGAATATTCTGGCAGACGAAAAATTTATTAACTCTGCGACCGGCGCTTTCGATATGGAAAAAGCCCGACTTTTGATTTATGTACATGGAAAATATTATGGATTAGGAGATTTTATCGGAAAATTCGGATGGAGCGTTAAAAAGAATAATTGATATTTTGATAAATAATTCATAATTTATCATTCATAATTACAAAAACTATTACCTTTGCATTTCAAAAACGTAATAAAATAGATATGAAACGCGACGATTTACTTTTTACTATCATTAACAAGGAATATCACCGGCAAACATCCGGTATTGAATTGATTGCTTCCGAAAATTTTGTAAGCGACGAAGTAATGCAAGCTGCAGGCTCAGTATTAACCAACAAATATGCAGAAGGATATCCCGGACACCGCTATTATGGAGGTTGTCAATTTGTCGATGAAGCCGAACAATTAGCGATTGACCGCTTGAAACAACTTTTCGGAGCCGTTTGGGTGAATGTTCAACCTCATTCGGGCGCCCAAGCGAATATGGCGGTTTTTGTCGCTTGCCTCAACCCCGGCGATAAATTTCTTGGACTCAATCTTTCGCATGGAGGACATCTTTCTCACGGGTCGCCTGTTAATTTTTCAGGAATTACTTATCATGCTTTGGAATATAATGTTCGTGAAGATACAGGGCAGGTGGACTACGACCAAATGCACGAAATTGCTTTACGCGAACGTCCTAAATTGATTATTGCCGGCGCTTCCGCTTATTCCCGCGAATGGGATTATGCTAATATCCGGAAAATCGCCGATGAAATCGGAGCTATCTTCATGGTGGATATGGCGCATCCTGCCGGGTTGATTGCCGCCGGATTACTGAAAAATCCCGTTCAATACGCCCATATTGTTACTTCAACCACACATAAAACTTTACGTGGTCCGCGGGGAGGAGTTATTCTTCTCGGTCAGGATTTCGACAATCCATGGGGAAAAGCTACGCCAAAAGGAGAAATCAAAAAAATGTCGGCTTTATTGGATTCGGCAGTATTTCCGGGAATACAAGGTGGACCTTTGGAACACATTATTGCCGCTAAAGCGGTTTCCTTCTACGAAGCGTTACAGCCGGAATTTACCGACTATCAGACGCAAGTGAAGAAAAATGCATCGGTTTTGGCGCAAGCATTAATAGACAAAGGATACAAAATTGTTTCCGGAGGAACAGACAATCACCTGATGTTGGTTGACCTGCGTTCGAAATTTCCCGATTTGACCGGAAAACAAGCCGAACAAGCCTTAGTCAAAGCAGACATTACAGCCAACAAGAATATGGTTCCATTCGACAGCCGTTCTCCGTTCCAAACTTCCGGATTACGTTTCGGAACGCCGGCAATCACAACGCGTGGAGCAAAAGAAGAATTAATGGGTGAAATCGTCGAATTAATCGACACTGTTCTTTCCAATGTTGAAAACGAAACGCTCATCCGGTCTGTCGCTCAAAAAGTAAATGCTTTGATGAAAGGTTATCCGTTATTTGGCTGGTCTAATAAATAAATAATCATTACCTTTGCTAATTAATTTTTAAAGCAATGATAAAGTTGAGAATACTAACCGGTTTGTTGAGCGGAATCATGATGATAAGCGCTTTTACACTTGTAAGTTGCAAAGGGAAAAACGGTCAAAAAAGTTCAACCGGTACGGTAAAATATAAGGTGGAAACAGTGAGACGGGCGGATGCAACGGTCTATTCATTGTTCCCCGTACAAATTCAAAGTGAGAACGCAATAGATATTTATCCCCGCGCTACCGGGTATATTCAAAAGATTTATGTGCAGGAAGGGGATATTGTAAGTAAAGGAAGTCCGATTCTAAAAATTGAAGACGCCGACTATCTTCAAGCAGTCAACTCAACAAAAGCTGAATTTGATAATGCCCGGCTGGAAGTAACAAAACTAATGCCGCTCGTTGAGAAAGGAATCATCAGCCCGCTTCAATTGGAAACTGCACAAAGCAATGCAAAAGCTACAGAAGCCGCTTATGAAAATGCAAAAATTAATTGGGGCTATACGCTTATAAAAAGTCCGGTTTCTGGAGTGATAGGGCGAATATCGCTGAGGGAAGGTAGTTTGCTTACCGCAGGAATTTCTACTCCAATCACAAGTGTAGCCTCCAACGGCGATGTTTTTGCTTATTTCTCTTTCGATGAAAAATTCCTGTTGCAATTTTCCGACAGTACCGCCGGCGGTACTTTACAACAGAAAGTAGCTAAATTGCCTCCTGTGGAATTGGCTTTAGCTGATGGACAGATTTATGGACAAAAGGGCAGAATCGAGTTGGGAAGCAGTCTGATTGACCCTAATACCGGTTCATTACAAATGAAAGGGGTATTCCCTAATCCGAATGCTGTATTGCGTTCGGGAAGTACGGGAACTATCCGGATTCCCACTTTTTATAAAAATTCTATCATTATTCCACAAAAAGCGACTTACGATATTCAGGATAAAAAGATGATTTTTACGGTCGATTCGGCTAATATTGTTCATGCGACCAATATTAGCGTGTCGAATAATACAAGTGATAATTTTATTATAGCTTCTGGATTAAACGCCGGCGATAAAATAGTCGTGGATGGTATCGGGAAAATAAAAGATGGCGATAAGATAGGGACGAGTGATGAGTGACGAGTTACAAGTAAAAAGTACTCCGCCCCCCGTCCCTTGTCACTCGTCACTCGTAACTCGTAACTTTTAACTCGTAACTACATATACTTATGATAAAGAAATTATTAGACCGTCCGGTATTTGCAACCGTTGTTTCTATTATACTTTGTGTATTAGGAGTGATTGGTTATATCAGTATTCCCATCGAACAATTTCCGAATATTGCACCTCCAATGGTGATTGTTTCCACCACCTATCAGGGAGCGAATGCACAAACCGTTCTGAAATGCGTGATTGCTCCGCTTGAGGAGCAGATTAACGGTGTAGAAGGAATGACCTATATGGTATCTACGGCAACCAATAGCGGAACCGCTACGATTCGTGTTTACTTTGATTTGAGCGCCGACCCGAACATGGCGCAGGTTAATGTGCAAAACTGCGTGTCTGCGGCATTGAGTAAATTGCCGGATGCAGTCAATCAATATGGAGTAACCACAAAAAAAATGCTGGATAACCAACTTTTAATTGGTGCGATTTACAGCGATAATCCCCAATTTGATGAAACTTTCCTGCAAAATTATACGCTAATCAATATAGTGCCGGTGCTGGCGCGTACAAAGGGAGTAGGGCAAGTCAACGCTTTTGGCTCTCGAAATTATTCGATGCGTATTTGGTTGGATCCTGCGAAGATGGCTTCTTATAATTTAATTCCCAACGATGTTATCAACGCCATTCAGGAACAAAACGTGGAAGCAGCTCCCGGACAATTCGGTTTGAATGGAAATCAACAATTTCAATATACGTTAACCTATCGGGGCAAATTTTCCGAGGCGCCCGATTATGAGAACATTGTTGTAAAAGCATTGAGCGATGGAAAGATTCTTCGCGTCAAAGATGTGGCAACCATTGATTTAGGCGCTTTCGACTATTCAATAACCACCACTGTTAACGGAAAGCCGGGCGCAGGTTTCTCCGCTTATCAAACCACAGGATCGAACGCTCGCGATGTGGTCACGGCATTAAAGTCTGAATTAGAACAACTATCGAAAACATTTCCTCCGGGGGTAAAATACACCCTTCCGAATGACGCCAATAAATTTTTGGATGCATCCATCAATAAAGTGAAACGTACCCTTGTAGAGGCTTATATCTTAGTGTTCATCGTAGTTTTTGTGTTTCTGCAAAATTGGCGATCCACCTTAATTCCCGGTATTTCGGCATTAGTAGCAATTGTTGGTACAATGTTCTTTCTGAATTTAATTGGATTTTCGCTTAACATATTGTCGATGTTTGCTTTGGTACTGTCTATCGGTATCGTGGTGGACGATGCTATTGTCGTAACGGAGGCGGTGCATGCCAAGTTGGAGGAGGAGCGTTCCCTCTCGGTGAAAGAGGCTACGGGGAAGGCGATGGACGAAATCACAGGCGCCATTATTTCTATCACTTTAGTGATGGCGGCAGTGTTTATTCCGGTAAGTTTCCTGACCGGACCGGCAGGGGTGTTTTACCGGCAATTCGGATTGACCATGTCTATCGCTATTGTTCTGTCAGCCACGAATGCTTTAACGCTTAGCCCGGTGTTATGTACTATTTTCATTAAACCGAAAGAAGAAGAGGAAGAAAGTAACCGTTCATTTATTGCCCGATTTCATCACAATTTTAATATCGCTTTTGATGCCACGGTGAGCAAATATCAAAAAGCTTTAACCTTTTTTACAAAGCGCCGGTGGATACCGCCCCTCATTATTCTTTGCTTTGGGATAGGGGCATATCTGATGATTAAAGTTACGCCTACGGCTTTTGTTCCGAATGAAGATCAAGGAATAATCTCCGGAGACGTGACAATGCCTCCCGGAACGTCTTTGGAGCGGACGAAAAGTGTTATGTTGCAAATTGACAGCATCATGGGTAAGATGCCTGTTTTTGCCGCCCGGATGATTATTACGGGACAAAGTATGCTGAACTCTACCAACGGCAGCTCTCACGGAATGATTATTTCGACACTTGTTCCATGGGAAGATCGTGGAAATAATTCTGTTACCAGCGTGATTGCAACATTAAACCAAAAAGTATCGAAAATAAAAACAGGGAAAATTCTTTTCTTTGCGCCGCCTCCTATTCGAGGGTTTGGCGCTTCAGAAGGCGTTCAGATACAACTTCAAGATAAAACGGGCGGAGATGTCAATAAGTTTTTCGGCGTATTGACCGATTTTTTGAAAAATCTTTCTGCGCGTCCGGAGATGAGTTTTGTCACTACTTCCTTTGATGTCAATTTCCCGTGTTATCAATTTGATGTGCAGGCAGACAAATGCAAAATGGAAGGAGTCAACGTCAATGACGTATTCACTGCTTTGCAAGCTTATTATGGAGGGATGCAAATTTCCGATTTCAATCTGTTTACCAAATATTGCAGGGTTATGGTGCAGGCGCCGCCTGCCGACCGCACCGATCTCAATTCTTTATCGAAAATTATGGTGAGGAATAGCATGGGGGGAATGGTTCCGATAACTACTTTGTTAGACTTTAAAAAAGTATTACAACCGGAATCCATGACCCGTTACAATATGTTTACTGCTGCTACTATTACTGCAGCACAAAAAAGCGGATTCAGTACAGGCGATGCTATTGTGGGATCACGAGAAGAAGCGGCAAAACTACAGTCCGGGTACGAAATAGAGTTTTCGGGTATCACGCGCGAAGAAATAAAATCAGGCAGTCAGGCAATTTTCATTTTCATGCTTTGCTTCTTGTTTGTTTACCTCATCCTCTGCGCACAATATGAAAGTTATATTTTGCCGTGGTCGGTGATGCTTTCATTGACTATTGGATTCTTTGGCGTCTATTTCTTTGTCAAAATGTGGGGGATTACGAATAATATTTATGTGCAGATAGCGCTTATCATGCTTATAGGATTGCTGGGTAAGAACGGAATATTGATTGTGGAATTTGCGCGGCAACGGCATGAGCATGGAATGAGCATTGTGGAGGCTGCTATCAGCGGAGCAACCGCCCGTCTGCGACCTATTTTGATGACTTCCTTTGCATTCATCTTCGGTATGCTTCCTTTGATTATTGAAGGAGGAGCCGGAAGCGCCGGCAACCATTCGATAGGCGTGGCGGCGGCGGGAGGTATGTTTATCGGTACCTTGTTCGGCGTGTTTGTGATTCCGACGATGTACATTATTTTCGGTTCATTGGATGCTGCTACACGGAAAGGGACAAAAAAAAATAATTGAATAATTGAATAATTGAATAACTGAATAATTGAATAATTGAATAATTGAATAATTGAATAACTGAATAACTGAATGAAACGTTGTAATATACATATAATCTTTTCAGTCCTATCTATTGCATTATTCTTAGGGAGTTGTGCAATAACGCCTTATAAACGGTCTTCTCAATTGCCTGTTGACGGACTGTTCCGTAACTTTACTATGGCAGATACCACCCATACTATTGCAATGGATTCGATTTATGCTTTTTACGACGATTCCTTGTTGCAGCAATTGATTACCGAAGCTCTCGATTCAAATACAGACGTCAGGTTAGCGGTCAATCGGTTAGCGCAAATTTCACAGTATGTAAAACAGAGTAAGGCGGCATTGTTTCCAACATTGAATCTTGGTTTAGCCGGATCGACTTTCAATTATTCGAAATATGGAAACTCAGTGTGGCTTCCAAATTCATATACGGATTTGTTGTTGTCTGCAACTGCGGGATGGGAAATCGATATATGGGGAAAATTGAGCAGTGCGAAGCGATCGCAACAAGCCCAATATTTCCAGCAGGAAGCTACGGTGCGCGCTACCCAAACCCAGATTGTTTCAGACGTAGCATCTGCCTATTATCAGTTGATTACGCTTGATCATCAACGGAATATCACGGAAAAAAGCATCGAAAGTTATACCAACTATTTGCAGACGGTCGAAGCGTTGGAAAAATCGGCTCAAGTGAATGAAGTGGCGGTGCTGCAAGCTAAATCGCAGTTAGCTTCCGCTAAGGCATATCTTCCACAGATTAAAGAATCCATTGCTGTCGAGGAAAACTATATATGTCAACTGATGGGTAAAACGCCGGCGCCGGTTTCACGTTCAAGCGCTTTTGATTTGACGCTCTTTCACTCCGAAATCTTGTCGGTAGGCGTTCCCGCTCAACTATTGAGCAATCGTCCGGATGTACAAGCGGCGGAATATTCTTTGCGGTCGGCTCACGAACAGTTCAATGCGGCGCGTGCAGCCATGTATCCGCAGTTAACGCTTACAGGCTCCGTGGGTCCCGACGCCAAAGGATTGGCTAACTGGTTCAACCTGCCGGGTTCTTTGCTTTGGAATGCAGTTGCCGGACTGACACAGCCTATTTTTAACGGGAGAACATTAAAGACTCAAAAAGAAATAGCCCGCCTGCAAGAAGACGCTGCGTTTCTGTCGTTTAAGCAAACCTTGCTGGATGCCGGAATCGAAATTTCCAATGCGTTGGCATCCATTCACTTCATAGCTCAACAAGCTGAATATCAAAAAGAGCAAGTTGAAGCGCTGAAAAAAGCCTACGAATATTCGCAAGAATTGTTAGTGAATGGATATGCGACCTACTTGGATGTTTTGTCTGCACAAAACAGCGTATTATCCAGCGAACTCTCGCTTTATTCGACCTATAATAATATCATCCAACAGAAAATTATTCTCTATCGCGCGCTGGGAGGAGGTTGGAGGTAATAGGGAAAAAATAAATAAATTCACCTATTTTTCCGGAACAAAACGGTATCCTGTTTCTGCTTTTTCGATAGTTCCAATCGATGGATAAGGAATGTGCATTCCGGCAATGGGAATCTTATGTTCGGATACATATTTCAAAATAACCGCACGCGATTGAACTGCCAATTTCGGATCGGAGTCGTAAGAAACTGCTATTTCCGGATGCGGCATCTGAATAGCCATTGCATGAGCTAAGTCACCCCAAATTAATAATTTATCATTCCCTGATTCGATTAAATAAATCGTATGCCCCAGCGTGTGTCCGTAGGCTGCAATAGCTTTGACCCCGTAACATAATTCTTTATTATAAGGAGGATTAACTGCATTAGGTTCAAATAGATGCAAATGGTTTTTATATGCAGCCATTACTTTTTTTGCAAGCAAGAACCCTCCACGACTCTTTTCAGGCAACTTATTCATCTCTTTGTCGCTTGTCCAATAATCATATTCCGATTGTGAGATATAAAGCGTCGCCTTGGGAAAAGCCACCTGTTCGTTCAGAAGCAATCCGCCGATATGGTCGCCGTGCGCATGAGTGATAATAATAGCGTCAATATCTTCCGGATTTACATGGAGAAATTTCAAATTGTTGAATAATTCCGTACCATAACCGGTATCAAATAGAATGTTTTTTCCATCGACTTGCCATAAAAACGCATTGGTAGCCATTGGAAAGGAATTATTCGGAGCATATTTTTTTATGATTTCAGGCGTTGCTCCAATCAAAATTTCCGCATTTCCATTCCGTTGCCCTTCGGAAAGAAGAAATAGTTTGCTGTTACCCAGTTTCATTGAAAAAATGTTTTCGTTAGTTTGGGATTTTACGTAAATTGCTGACATAATAAGTAATACAATTATAATAATTCGATGTTTCATAACTTTTTAATATAAAAGATTAGGACAAAGTTATAGGTTTTTTCTGATTATTCAAGGAAAAAGAACAGGCAAATTGAAAAAAAATTACTATATTTGCATTAAATAGAATTAAATGCAAGAAAGAAATATTAAAAATTATGAAATTATGGCTCCGGTGGGTTCATACGAATCGTTAGCCGCTGCTATTCGTGCAGGAGCCGGCTCCGTTTACTTCGGGGTTGAGGATTTAAATATGCGTTCGCGCTCCGCTCAAACATTCACGCTTGCCGATTTACACCGAATTGCCGAAATCTGTGCGAAACATCACATACAGTCGTATCTGACGGTTAACACTATTCTTTACGATAACGATATGAACCGGATGCGTGAAATCATCGATGCCGCCGGCGAAGCGAATATTTCCGCCATCATCGCTTCAGACGTAGCCGCTTTGATGTATGCAAGAAGTGTCGGCGTTGAAGTCCATCTCTCCACCCAATTGAATATTTCAAATATCGATGCCTTAAAATTTTATGCCCAATTTGCCGATGTAGTTGTTCTTGCCCGCGAATTGAATCTGGAACAGGTGCGCGAAATTCATAATCAAATTGTAGAACAAAACATTCAAGGTCCCGGCGGACACTTGATTCGGATTGAAATGTTTTGTCATGGCGCTCTGTGCATGGCGATTTCCGGAAAATGTTATTTGAGTTTGCATGAAATGAATGCGTCCGCCAACAGGGGGGAATGCAATCAAATCTGTCGTAGAGGCTATCGTGTTAAAGATTTGGAGTCGGATATCGAACTTGCGGTTGAGAATCAATACATCATGTCACCCAAAGATTTGAAAACCATTCATTTTATAAATAAGATGATGGATGCCGGCGTTCAGGTATTCAAGATTGAAGGACGAGCACGTGGACCGGAATACGTGAAAACAGTTGTAGAATGCTACAAAGAAGCTATTCAAGCTTATTGCGAAAATTCTTTTTCGGACGAAAAGATAGAAGATTGGAACCATCGTTTGGAAAAAGTATTCAATCGCGGATTTTGGGATGGCTATTATTTGGGACAGCGATTGGGAGAGTGGAGCAATCAATACGGCAATCAGGCTACCGAAAAGAAATTATATGTAGGTAAAGTCATTAAATACTTTTCAAAATTAGGAGTTGCCGAGTTTTTGGTTGAAACGCAATCGCTTCAAGCGGGTGATAAAGTTTTGGTAACAGGTCCAACTACCGGCGCTTTGATTTTCGATGCAGAAGATATTAGGCTTGAATTAATCCAAACCGACCATGTCAAGAAAGGCGACCGTTTCTCGATGAAAACTCCGGCAAAAGTCCGTCCTTCGGATAAATTATATCAATTAGTGAATACTGAGGATATTAACTGATAAGAGAATGATGGCAAACCAAAAGGTTTCCGTTGTCGTCGTGCAGATGCATTCCGTTTCCTTCGCAATAGCGAAACATGGAACAATCGGCGCACACTCCTTTTCTCGCCCATTCACGGTTGCGGAACACACGAAAACGATTGTTCCAAACATCCATAAAATTGTCTTTGTATATGTTCCCTTGATTAAAATTCGCCCGGATGCTCGGACAAGCGGAAATAGAGCCGTCGGCTAATACGGATGCTACGTTTATTCCGGCGTAGCATTGATAAAAATGATCGCGAACTTCCATTTCGTATTCGCCGAGAAAGCCTTCGCATCCGTAATTCAACAAGATGCGTTTTTCCTTGCGGGTGGAGCGGATAAACTCAAGTACAGAAGTGAACTCTTCTTTGGAAAGTTGCAATTCGGGCGATCCGGCAGCCCGCCCTACCGGAAAAATTGTAAAAATACGCCAATTTTTCACGCCGGAGGCGATTAATAACTCTTTGAAATCGCTTAACTGATTAATATTTTTCTTATTGACACAAGTGACTACATCCCAGATGATTTCTTTTTCTTCTGCCAACATACGAATGGCATTCAAGGCATTGGCATAGCTTTGCGGATGCTGCCGCAACCAATTATGCGCTTCTTCAAAACCGTCGAGACTGATGGTGATGGAATGTAAACCGGCTTCCAACAAAGAATTTAGCCGCTGTCGATTCAACAACATTCCGTTGGAAACTATGCCCCAAGGAAATCCACGCCGGTATAATTCCAATCCGCAGGCTTCCAAATCTTTTCTTACCAGCGCTTCCCCGCCGGTGAAAATAATCATGGTGTGATTCGGATTGACGTAGGGCGTGATTTGTTCAATTACTCGAAAAAAATCACCGGCAGGCATATCGGGACAGCCGGCAACCGCTTTGCAATCGCTGCCGCAATGCCGGCAAGAAAGATTGCAGCGGAGCGTACATTCCCAGAAAAGCGTATTCAGTTCGTGGATACGCACATCGTTTTTCCGTATATTGCGGAAAAGTTCCAGAGCCGCCCGTTTGCGAAGCGAAAGTTTTTTCTTCATTGATTCACAATTTCGGTCAATTCCACTTTGACGGTTATGGAGTTAGTTTTACTGAAATCAACTTGTAAAGTGTCTGATTGAAACAAACCATTTTGTTCCCCGTCGATATCATCCACGTAAACCGGTATAGTTAGATTCGGATTGAAATCAATAAATTTATCTGTGAGTTTAAACTCGCCATTTGCATCAGTACTCACAGAAACTTTTGGAGTATAAGGCGTTGATATAACGCCATACAAGGACACGACAGCAGGTTCAGGATTGTATCCAACCCGTATTCCTTCAATCGGTTTTCCATTCGCTTTATTGACTACTGTTCCTTTAATCGTAAAGTCCGCATTAAGAGGTCCGTATTCTACCAATGGTTCATTTTCGCAATTACTAAAACCCAGCAAACTTATTAAGCCGGCTAACGCCCAGTTCGTACCTTTAATAAATACACGATTAATTTTCATGAAATATAAAATTAGATTTTATTATATAGTATAGATGAAAAACACTTTCAAAACGTTGCATTGGTTGTGAAAAAATTTATTTCTTTGCCGATAATTCATTTGCCGCAGCCGACAACATCTCGTACCATTCTTCGCCGAACTTCCGGATAAGCGGTTCTTTCAAAAACTGATAGACTTTCACGCCTTGTTGTTTTCCTAAAGCGGTCGCTGCGTGACAAAATCGCCATCGATGATAGTTTAACGCTTGAAATCCATTATACTTAGATATGCGAATAGGATAAAGATGGCAGGAAACCGGTTTGTAGAAATCGGTTTTTCCTTCCCTGAAAGCCTTTTCAATGGTGCATTTGCAATAACCGTTTTCGTCGTAGTAAGTAAAAACGCAATCATCTCCATTAACGATTGAGGTCACAAATTCGCCTTCGGGGTCACGATAGGCAATTCCTTGTTTTTTAATCACTTTTTTTGCTTCCGGCGATAAGTCGTTCCAAACTGTCGGAAGTACTTTTACCAAACTTGCAATTTCGTTTTCTTCGACAGGCGCGCCCGCGTCTCCTATCACGCAACATATCCCCTTGCAGACGGATAAGTCGCAGACAAAGTATTCTTCCAGAACATCTAAGCTAATTATTGTATCTTGAATTTGCAGCATACCGTTTTTCTATCTCCTTTCCTCTGTATCCTTCCTCAAATACTCCGTTATCAAACACCAAATGACCATTGATAAATGTCTTTTCGACTTTATACGAAAATGTTACGCCTTCCATCGGCGACCAGCCGCATTTGTACAACAGATTGTTTTTAGCGACTGTCCAAACGGCGTTTGGATTCACCAAAACCAAATCGGCGTAGTAGCCTTCGCGGATAAATCCCCTATCTATGATTCCAAACAGTTCAGCCGGCGCATGAGCCATTTTTTCAACAATCAACTCCTCTGTAAAAATCCCTTGCCTGCACAATTCGAGCATCGCCACTAACGAGTGTTGAACCATCGGACCTCCCGACGCCGCCCGAAGACAAGAGCCTTGCTTTTCTTCCCAAGTGTGCGGAGCATGGTCGGTGGCTACGACATCGATTTTACCATCAATCAAGGCTTGGCGCAGAGCGTCGCGGTCGGCTCGCGATTTGATAGCCGGATTCCATTTAATAAGATTGCCTTTTTCAGCGTAGTCTTCATCGGAAAACCAAAGATGATGCACGCATACTTCGGCGGTTATCCGTTTTTCGTTCAAAGGTTTCACTTCCAAGAGCGACATTTCTTTTCCGGTCGATAAATGGAACAGATGCAAACGGGTATTATATCTTTTCGCCAGTTCCACAGCGTGTGAGGAAGAATTATAGCAAGCCGCCGCATCGCGGATTCGAGGATGAAAAGCGACATCTAAATCTTCACCGTATTGCTTGATTATACGGGCTTTGTTGGCTGCGATGGTTTTCTCGCATTCGCAATGGACAACGATTATCTGCTCCGTTTCTGAAAAAATCCGCTCCAAGGCGCGTTCGTTATCGACCAACATATTCCCGGTCGAGGCTCCCATAAACACTTTGATAGCAGCCGCCCGTTTTGCGCCTGCCTTTTTTAATTCCTCGATGTTGTCGTTGGTCGCTCCGATAAAAAAAGTATAATTAGCCATCGATTGTTTGGAAGCGAGGTCAAACTTATCATTCAGCGCTTCCACCGTAATGGTTTGCGGGATGGTATTCGGCATGTCCATGAATGACGTGATTCCGCCGGCGACTGCCGCCCGCGATTCGCTGTGGATGTCGCCTTTGTGGGTTAAGCCCGGTTCGCGGAAATGAACCTGGTCGTCGATGATGCCGGGCAAAAGCAAAAGACCGGAAGCGTCGAGGATAGTTGTTCCAGCCCTGTCATTGCGGGCTTGACCCGCAATCCACTGGTTATCGGAATCCTCTTTCAGAGGATTCCGCATCAAATGCGGGATGACAGACCTTATCCTTTCGCCTTCAATCCACACATCGGCTTGGAAGCGCTTTCCTTCGTTAATCAGTAAGGCGTTTTTTATCAGCAGATTCATTTTTTTTGGAGATGCTTTTTGGACATGCTGTCTATTTTTAACCGGATGACTCCGAACAAAGCTTCTCCGAATATTCCGCCGCTCATTTTGGATACGCCTTCTACGCGATTGACAAAGATAATGGGGATTTCTTTCAGGCGAAAACCCAATTGATATGCAGTGAATTTCATTTCGATCTGAAAAGCGTAGCCTTTGAATCGGATTTTATCTAAATCAATGGCTTCCAATACTTCCCTGCGGTAGCATTTGAATCCTGCCGTCGTATCTTTGATGTTCATTCCCGAAATCATGCGGACATAGATTGAGGCGAAATAGGAAATCAACACTCTCGATATTGGCCAATTAACTACATTTACTCCTGAAATGTAGCGCGAACCGATAGCAACATCGGCATCTCCTTCGGCGCATGCCGTGTATAAACGAAGCAAGTCTTGAGGATTATGCGAAAAATCGGCATCCATCTCGAAAATGTAGGTATAATCCCGCCCTAACGCCCATTTGAAGCCGGCGATATAAGCCGTTCCCAATCCCAACTTACCGGAGCGTTCCAGCAAATGAAGCTTTTCGGGAAATTCATTCTGTAATCGTTTGACAATGGTTGCTGTACCGTCCGGCGAACTATCGTCGATAATCAATAAATCAAAAACTCTCGGAAGAGCGAAAACCGCCCGGATTATCTTTTCAATATTTTCCTTTTCATTGTAAGTCGGAATGACTACTAAGTTGTTACTCATATTCTTTACCTTTCAATATTAGTGTTACGTTTAATGCAATTTATAGCTGCGTCATTACGACGGCTTGCCCGAAGCAATCCATCCATTCATCAGTCCATCCATTCCAAATTAATCCTGCACAAAATTAGTTTTTTTCTTTTATATAACAAATAATCTATTTAGGGGGATATTGATTTGTACATGAATTATAATTATCTTTGCAGAGTTGAAAGGAAAATTATAAATGAAAAATAGAAAATAGAAACAGAATGGCAACACCTATCAGATTTGCACCTGTACTTTACGGGAAGGATGCGGAAAATTTTTACAAAATCTGGGCAGATTCTTGGAAAGAGCCTGCAAAAGTTCCGTCAAAGAAAGAAAGAGAAGAAATCAGACAATTTCTTAAGGCAAATAAAATGATAAAATGAATAAGATTGACTTGATAAAAGATTGCGAACAAATAGAACTTTCGCATTCTGATTTAATCTACAACTTTGACTGTGGCGACCAAGACCTGAACGATTTTTTTAATCGGGATGCATTGTTTTATCAAAAAGAACGTTTAGGTAAAACATTTTATTTCCGTCATATACAAACACAAGAGATTGTTTGTGCTTTTTCATTGTCGGCAGACAGTGTAAAAACATTTTTATTAACTAACAACAGACGCAGAAAGGTCAGAGAATTGCTACCGCATGAAAAATCACTGCAATCCTATCCTGCAATGTTAATAGGACGTTTGGGCGTATCAATAGAGTCCAGTGGACAAGGCGTTGGTTCTAAACTGATGAAAGTCATAAAAGAATTATGCTATTACAATTTTGAGCATTATGTCCGTTTTCTTACTGTTGATGCCTATAATAAACCCAAAGTACTAAAATACTACGAGAAAAACGATTTTAAATTTCTCTTTTTATCCGAAGAAGACGAACGGCAAAATCTAAAAAAGAACATTAATAGTGACGAACCATTAAACAGCCGACAAATGTTTTTTGATTTAAAACGCTATGAATAGGATAGATTACGCTTACAAATAGCACTTCAAAATTTTTCTTAATCAAATTTTTTTATTGTGACCCAATAAAATGAAGCATTTTTTATGCGTAAACTATTGCGATATAATTGTTACCTTTGTGAAATTTTACGATATTGAAGGATTCGATAATACAAAATATTTATTCACAACATCCGGGAGTTAAGGCGATTCTCGCCACGATGAAGAAATCTTCTCCTAATCTCTTTTTGAACGGATTAAACGGTTCGGTGCGAAGCATTGTCTGCGCTGCCGTTTTTGCGGAATGGCAGCAGGGACGCTTCCTTTGTGTTCTGAACGACCTCGAAGATGCCGGTTATTTTTATCACGATTGCTGCCAAGTTTTAGACGATGCCCAGGTTTTATTCTTTCCTTCGGGATTTAAACGAAATATTCGTTACGGACAAAAAGACCCTGCAAATGAAATCCTGCGAATGGAAGTCCTAAGTCTTTTGAATGCAAACGATAATCCGTATTTAATCGTAACTTATCCGGAAGCTCTCGCTGAAAAGGTTGTTTCCGGCAGTTTGCTTAAAAATAGTACTCTGAGTATTTCAAAAGCTGAAAAAATCGATAGCCTGTTTGTCGAAGAAGTCTTGGAATCGTATGGATTCGAGCGGGTCGATTATGTATATGAGCCGGGGCAATACGCTATTCGCGGATCGATTATCGACGTGTTTTCTTTTTCTAACGAATATCCTTTTCGTATTGATTTCTTTGGCGATGAAGTAGAAAGTTTGCGGACTTTCGATGTGGAATCTCAGTTGTCCAAAGAAAATCTGGAAACGATTTCGATTATTTCCGGACAATCGGGCGACAGGGAAACTACGATTTTTTCTTATTTAAACGAGACTGCTACTCAATTGGTTTTTCAAAATGAAAAATGGGTGTACGAGCGAATGGAAGGCATCTGGAATGAAGAACCGATTCTTGCTAATGAAGAAACTTTTCAGACGATAGACGAAATCCGTTTGTTGCTGACACAGGTAGAGGTGATGAAGGGAGTTATGGGGAGTTACAGTAAGTTACATTTTAGCCAATCAAGCATTTGTCATCCCGCGCTTGACGCAGTATCCCCTGAAGATATGAAGGGGATTGCGGGTCAAGCCCGCAATGACACAACAGTTCTATTTTATACCGAACCCCAACTTTCCTATCACAAAAACTTCGACATAGTTGCCGCTTCTTTCAAAGAAAAAGCCACTGAAGGATACAAAATATTCATTCTGAGTGATAATGAAAAGCAAATAGCGCGGATTCGTTCCATCTTTGAAGACCGTGGCGACGCTTTTGTTTTTACCCCTATTCTCACCGCTATTCATGAAGGCTTTATTGATAAGACTTTGAAGATATGTATGTTTACCGACCATCAACTGTTCGACCGTTTTCACAAATATAACCTGAAATCCGAACGGGCGCGGTCGGGAAAAATCGCTTTGTCGCTGAAAGAGCTTCAACAATTCCAGCATGGCGATTATGTAGTTCATATCGACCATGGCGTAGGAAGGTTTGGAGGATTAATTCGTACCGATACGAACGGTAAAATGCAGGAATTTATCAAATTGACTTTTCTGAATGACGATATTGTATTTGTCAGTATTCATTCTTTACATAAAATATCAAAATACAAGGGGAAGGACAACGAGCCTCCGCGATTAAACAAATTAGGCTCCGGCGCATGGGAAAATCTGAAGGAAAAAACCAAAAAGAAAATCAAAGACATTGCAAAAGATTTGATTTTATTGTATTCCAAGCGCATGGAAGAAAAAGGTTTTGCTTTTGCACCCGACACCTATTTGCAAAAAGAACTCGAAGCTTCTTTTATTTACGAAGATACTCCAGACCAACTAAAAGCTACCAACGCCGTAAAGCAGGACATGGAAGACTCCCGTCCGATGGACCGCTTGGTTTGCGGCGATGTGGGCTTCGGAAAAACGGAAGTCGCCATCCGCGCTGCATTCAAAGCGGCAGTCGATGGAAAACAAACCGCAGTGTTGGTTCCAACAACTTTACTGGCTTACCAGCACTTCCATACGTTCAAGGAGCGGTTGGCTGATTTGCCCGTCACTGTCGATTATCTTTCCCGTGCGCGGTCGGCAACTAAAACAAAAGAAATTCTCGACGAGCTGAAAAAAGGTAAAATCGACATTCTCATAGGAACACATAAGATAATCGGTAAAGAAGTTGTATTTAAAGATTTAGGATTATTGATTATCGATGAAGAACAAAAATTCGGCGTAAGCGTGAAAGAAAAACTTAAACAATTGAAAACCAATGTCGATACGTTGACGCTGACTGCTACACCGATTCCGCGTACTCTGCAATTCAGCTTGATGGGCGCTCGCGATTTATCGAATATATCGACTCCTCCGCCTAATCGTTACCCGATTCACACGGAAGTACACCGTTTCGGCGGAGAAATCATCCGCGAAGCCATCAATTTTGAAATGAGTCGCAACGGACAGGTTTTCTTCGTCAATAACCACATTTCCAATTTGAAAGAGATGGAAGATTTGGTGCGGCGCGAAGTTCCGGACGCCCGGATTGCCATCGGACATGGACAGATGGAGCCGTCGTTACTGGAGAAAGTCATCACCGGCTTTGTCAATTACGAATATGACGTCTTATTGGCAACCTCGATTGTCGAAAACGGCATCGACATTCCCAACGCCAATACTATTATTGTAAACAATGCGCACAAATTCGGACTGAGCGACTTGCACCAATTGCGGGGCAGAGTAGGGCGCAGCAACCGGAAAGCCTTTTGTTACCTGCTATCGCCGCCCCTTCATTTGCTGACCCCCGAAGCCCGTCGCCGCCTGCAAGCCATTGAAAACTTCTCCGAATTGGGAAGCGGCATCCATATCGCCTTGCAGGACTTAGACATTCGCGGCGCCGGCAACCTGCTGGGCGCTGAGCAGAGCGGTTTCATTGCCGACTTGGGTTATGAAACCTATCAGAAAATTCTAATTGAAGCTGTTCAGGAACTGAAAAATGACGAGTTTTCCGATTTATATAAGAATGAAAATAAAGTGGATACGGGCGAATTTTACGTCCATGACACCAATGTAGAAAGCGATTTGGAAGTACATTTTCCTGCCTCGTATATTCCCAGCGATTCGGAACGAATTTTGCTCTACCGCGAATTGGATGCAATGGAAGAAGAGCGGGATATCGAGCAATTCCGCACTAAATTGCAAGACCGTTTCGGAAAAATTCCGGAAAAAGGCGAAGAATTAATTCGAATTGTGCGCTTACGACGCATTGCACGGAAACTTGGAATAGAAAAAATCGTTCTGAAAGCCGGAAAGATGGCTATTTTTATGGTCTCTCAAACCAATTCGGCTTATTATCAAAGCGAAGCCTTCGACAAATTGATTCAGTTCGTACAAAAAAACTATAAACGCACCCAACTGTCGGAAAAGAACAACCGCCGTTCACTCACCGTGCAAGCCATTGATACCGTCGAAGAAGCGGTCAAGGTTTTGGAGGAGATGCAAAAATAGATGCAAGCGTCATCCTTTTTTAATTGGTTTCTCCAAACAACGTAGCCGCTGAAGCTTCTTTGATTACTACATTTACCCGGTCGCCAACATGATGATTTCCTTTATTAAAAATGACTACTTTGTTTTGAGAGGTTCTTCCAAATAATTGTTCGCGGGAACGCTTGGAAAATCCTTCTATCAACACTTCTCTGATTTTTCCAATTTCTTCCCGGTTTCGCAGTAATGATAACTCCAATTGAAGCGCAATGATTTCTTCCAATCGCCGTACTTTTTCCGTTTCCGGAACATTGTCCGACAAATTTTTAGCGGCAAACGTACCCGGACGTTCCGAATATTTGAACATAAATGCCGAATCGAAGCCTACTTCCCGCATTAACGACAGCGTTTCTTGATGGTCTTCTTCCGTTTCCGACGAAAATCCGCAAAATAAATCGGTCGAAATGGCAGCATCCGGCAAGATGCGCCGGATAGCGTCTATCCGTTCCAGATAATTTTCCCGCGTATATTTCCGGTTCATCGCCTTTAGGATTTTCGTACTTCCCGATTGAGCCGGTAAATGAATATGCTTGCAAATATTGGAATATTTAGCGATAACCTCCAATGTTGCATCGCTCATATCTTTTGGATGTGAAGTTGTGAACCGGATACGTATATCCGGAGCCTCCTGAGCGACTAATTCCAATAAACGGGAAAAATCCACCGTGTTTTGTTCCGTAATTCCCGTCCACCGGTAAGAATTTACATTCTGCCCCAATAAGGTAACTTCTTTATATCCTTGTTCTTTTAATACTCTTATTTCATTTAAAATACTTTCCACCTCACGACTTCTTTCGCGTCCGCGCGTATAAGGCACCACGCAATAGCTGCAAAAATTGTTGCATCCTCGCATGATTGAAACAAATCCGGAAATTTTTACTCCGGATAACTTCAAAGGCATCACGTCTTTATACGTTTCTGTCGTTGATAGTTGTACGTTGATAGCTTTTTCTCCGTTTTCAACGCTTCCTATCAAATGAGGTAAATCCAAATAAGAATCAGGACCTACGACCAAATCCACTCGATATTTTTGAATCAATTCATCTTTAACCCTTTCTGCCATACATCCCAAAACGCCAATAATCAGTTTCTTGTTTTTTTTCTTCAACGATTGAAAATATTCCAGCCGGGAAATAATTTTTTGTTCTGCATTGTCGCGTATCGAACACGTGTTGATGAATAGCGTATCTGCTTCCGAAATAGTTTCGGTCGGTTCAAAGCCATCCATTTGCATAATGGAAGCGACAACTTCACTGTCGGCTACGTTCATTTGACATCCATACGTTTCAATATAGATTTTTTTTATTTGACTGTCTCTCTTTGACTTAGAATCTAATTCATTTATTTTTGCCATGAATATTTATTTATAAAAAATTATTTAACAATATTTAACTACGAAAATAGTATATTTTTTATGCAGATTGTTTGCTATGAAAAAATATATGCTTACCTTTGTCGTGAAAAACGTAAAATTTTTTCATAGTTAAGGTTTTGGTTAAATGGGTTATGAGTGACTGTGAAGTCACTCATAATATTTTTAAAGAAATTTTGTTGTTTATTCATTTTTTCTTCGTATTTTTGAACTGCAAAATTAATTATATTTTATGGATAAGTTATCAGAATACATTCCCTTATTGATTATTTTGGTTTCTTTTATTGTTACTATTGTCGGAAAAAAGAAAAAAACGGCAAAAGTTACGCAAGAAACCACTCTTCCGGGGAAAGGGGCGGGAGAATATATGGATGAAAAAAAAGTAATTATACCGATGACCGGTTCTTATCAAAAGATTACTGAAGTAAAATCCTCCAAACAGGTTTTTCAGCGACATGAATTACAACCGGGGAAGGAAATACTATCTTTCTCTTCAGAGCCTATAGTTATCGAGCCTGAAGTTGAGGAGTCGTCTTTTCATTTCGAAGAAGAGGACGTAGTGAAAGCAATAATATATGCAGAAATTATTAACAAAAAAGAATATTAATTATTAATTAAGTAACACAGTTTGTTATGAGTTTTAAGAAAATTACAGCTGAAGAAGCGGCTTGTCTGATAAAAGACAATGATGTAGTAGGGTTTGGTGGATTTACGGCTGCAGGGTGTCCGAAAGCAGTGAGTAGAGCATTTGCAAAAAGAGCGGAAGAAGAACATGCAAAAGGTAATTCACTGAAAATAGGCGTGTACACAGGTGCTTCTACAGGAGATTCGATTGATGGAGCTTTAGCTCGCGCTCATGCTATTAAATTCAGGGCTCCTTATCAATCAAATCCTGACTTAAGAATTGAGTTAAACAAAAGAGATGCTAATTATATTGATATGCATCTTTCGGAATTACAACAATATCTCCGCTATGGATTTCTTCAAAAACCGGATTGGGCGATTATAGAAGCTTGTGATATTACGGACGATGGAAAAGTGTATCTTACTTCCGCCGTGGGAATCGCGCCGACAATTGCTCATTTAGCCGATCATATTATTATTGAATTAAATAAATTTCATCCGAAAGAATTAGCGGGAATCCATGATATCTATGAACCGGCTGATCCTCCCTTGCGTCGTGAAATACCAATCTATAAACCGAGCGACAGGATAGGTATTCCATACGTTCAGGTGGATCCTAAAAAAATAGTTTGTGTTGTCGATACCGATTTGCCAAATGAAATAGGCGCTTTCACTCCATTAGATAAAGTAACCGAACAGATTGGCGCGAACGTTGCCAACTTTTTATCTCAAGAAATGAAAGCCGGAAGGATTCCAGCAGGGTTTTTGCCTGTTCAGTCGGGTGTGGGAAATGTTGCCAATGCAGTGATTGGGGCTATGGGAGCGAATGAAGATATTCCTCCGTTTGAAGTATATACCGAAGTTATTCAAGATTCGGTCGTGAAATTGCTGGAAGAAGGGAATGTCAAATTTATCAGCGGATGTTCATTAACTTTAAGTATGCCTGCATTGCAAGAAATATATCATAATCTATCTGATTCCAAGAAAAAAATAGTACTTCGTCCGCAAGAGATTTCCAATTCTCCGGAAATAGCGCGGCGTTTGGGAATTATATCTATCAACACTGCTTTGGAAGCCGATATTTTCGGAAATATCAACTCTACGCATGTATTAGGGTCGCGGATGATGAATGGTATTGGAGGTTCGGGCGATTTTTGCCGCAATTCATACGTGTCCATCTTCACAGCTCCTTCAACAGCAAAAGATGGAAAAATCAGCGCGATTGTACCTATGGTATCGCATGTCGATCATAGCGAACATTCCGTCAAAGTCCTGATCACCGAACATGGAGTAGCCGATTTACGCGGCAAATCGCCGGTTCAACGCGCCGAATCAATTATCAATAATTGTGTTGACCCGCAATACAAAGATTTGTTGAATGAATATCTCCGGTTAGGACAAAAAGGACATACTCCTCAAAACATGGCGGCAGCGCTTGCTTTCCATGATACCTTTGTTAAAACGGGAGATATGCGGAATGTGAATTGGAGTGAATACATTAAATAAATTAAATATTTAAAGATAAAAACTGAGAAAACTGAGAAAAGGAGAGGATGATACAAAAATACCCTTCCGTTTTATTGGAAAATGCGGTGAGTGAATTTGCCAAATTACCCGGAATCGGAAGAAAAACAGCATTACGCTTAGTACTCTATACACTGAAAAGGACTCCGGAAGAAATTATGTCGTTTGGGGACGCGATTGTTAATTTGCGAAATCAAGTGAGTTATTGCCGGATATGCCATAATATTTGCGACGATGATATATGCAGTATATGCAATGATTCAAGCAGGGAGACTACTTTAATATGCGTGGTAGAAAATATTAAAGAAGTGATGGCTATTGAAAATACAGGGCAGTTTCATGGATTATACCATGTTTTAGGGGGTATTATTTCTCCAATGGAAGGTATAGGTCCGAATGATTTACAAATTACAAGTTTGATACAACGCGCTCAAAGCGGAAACATACGAGAAATTATTTTGGCGTTAAGTACTACTATGGAAGGAGATACTACTAATTTTTATATTTATCGGAAATTAGCCGGTTTGAATATAAAAATCAGCGTTATTGCACGAGGCGTTTCCATTGGCGATGAAATCGAATATGCCGATGAAATTACATTGGGACGCTCTATTTTGAACCGGACAAATTTCAGTGACTCATTTAAAATATGATATAAATTATGGTGATTGCAATTGATTTTGATGGAACTCTTGTCGAACATGCTTATCCAAAAATCGGAAAACCTATTCCTTTTGCATTGGATGTTTTGAGAAAATTACAACAAGAAGAACATCATACGCTTATATTATGGACAGTCAGAGAAGGTGAACTTCTGCAGGATGCTGTGGACTATTGTTCCAAAAAGGGAGTTGAATTTTATGCAGTTAATAAAAACTATCCGGAGGAAGAGGTCGGCGATACTCCACGTAAGTTGAAAGCTGATATTTTTATCGATGATAAAAACATCGGAGGACTTCCGGAATGGAGCGTAATCTATAAAGCCATTATGTCGGGAAGTAATGATTTTCAGGATATAGATGACTATATTTTAGATAATAAGCCTAAAAAGAAAAAGAATCTGTTCATTCGGATAGGAGAAGCGTGGGATGCCTCACGGCAGTATAAAAGATAAAACGAATGAAAAAGAATTACCCTGTTGAAAAAGGCGTTATAGAAAAAGCTGTTGAAACACTTCACATCAAAGATCTTGAAAAGGCGACGATAAGAGAACTTGTTGCCATATCGGATATCATTGAGCGGCAAACCGGATTGGAATTTATTCGGATGGAAATGGGTGTTCCCGGCTTGCCGGCATCCACTGTTGGCGTTGAAGCTGAAATTGAAGCCTTGAAATCGGGAGTCGCATCGATTTATCCGCCTATTGACGGAATACCCGAACTGAAAGAAGAATCTTCGCGTTTCATACGTGCTTTTGTGGATTTGAATATCAGCCCCGAATGTTGTGTTCCGGTGGTTGGATCAATGGAAGGAAGTTTTACTTCCTTTTTGATTGCCAATCAGTGTAATCCTCATAAAGATACCCTTTTGTTTATAGACCCCGGATTTCCGGTACAAAAACAACAGGCAACCGTATTGGGATTCAACTACCTTTCTTTTGATGTTTATAACTTTCGCGGAGATAAATTAAGAGCCGAATTGGAAAAATACCTTGCAACAGGCGCTATTTCTTGTATGATTTATTCGAATCCCAACAATCCGGGATGGTTTTGCCTTCAGGAGGAAGAGCTTCAAATCATTGGAGAATTGGCGAATAAATACGATGCATTGGTTATAGAAGATTTGGCTTATTTCGCTATGGACTTCCGTAAAGAGTTAGGCAAACCGTTTGAAAGCCCATTTCAGGCAAGTGTAGGAAAATATACGGATAATTATATCCTGTTAATTTCCGGTTCCAAAGCATTTAGTTATGCCGGTCAACGCATCGCTATTGTCGCTATGTCTAATTCTTTGTATCATAAAACTTTTCCCGGATTGACGCAGAAATACGGAAGTGGAACTTTCGGTAGCGTATTTGTCCACCGGATTTTGTATGCTATTTCAACCGGTACGAGTCATTCGGCGCAATACGCATTGGCTGCGATGTTCCGGGCGGCAAGCAATGGAGAATACGCTTTTTTGGAAGATGTGAAAGAATACGGAAAACGGGCAAAACGGTTAAAACAGATTTTCTTGAAACATGGATTTGAAATTGTTTACGACAACGACTTGGGAGAAAAAATAGCCGACGGGTTCTATTTCACTATTCGTTATCCCGGAATGACTGGAGGCGAATTGATAAAAGCGCTAATTCCCTATGGAATCAGCGCTATATCTCTTTCTACCACCGGCAGTAAACAAGAAGGCTTACGGGCTTGCACTTCTTTTATCAAAGCTCATCAATATGAATTATTGGACGAGCGATTGAAGGCGTTTGTAGATCATATTTCTTCTTAAAGCCCTATCCACATTTTAATGAGCGAAAGCGTTTCCCTGCAATAAGCGGCAGGATATAAATACCAATAGGTTTTTGAATTATAATGCGAAACAGGCAAATTTGCTTTTTTTGAAAGCTTATTTGCCCTGTACGCATGATAATCGCTGGTTATACAAGTTACGGTATATTTTCCTGAAGAAAAAAGAGAATCCAGTAAGACTTTTGAAAACAGCATGTTCTGCCGGGTGTTTTTGGATTGGTTTTCTTCTATAATTTGATCGGCATTCACACCTTTAGATACGAGATACCGTTTCATCGCTTTCGACTCACAGATTGTTTCACCTCTACCTTGCCCTCCGCTTACTATAATTAGCGCTTTGGGATTGTGTTGCAAGTAATCGAGACACTTATCAAGACGGAATTGTAAAGTTGGAAGAATTTTTTCTCCTCGTAAGCCTCCGCCGAGTACTAAAGCGCAATCTTCGGTAAATGTAGTTGTGTTTTTTGTTCCACTATTGCCAATAATAAAAAACATCGCAATCATATACGTTCCGAATCCAATCAGCAAACTATTTAATATTCGCTGATATAATTTTGTTAATCGAGGGTAAATTAAATATACTGCCAAAAACAAAATCCCTGCTATCAACGCTATCTCATTTCCTATGGTGAAGGTGAAAATAATACTTAGTATGATAGCTGCTCCTAAACACAAAACGCCTGTAATGAGGTATATCGGACGAAACATACTTTGATTAGAATTGAAAGAAATTTTTAGCATTATAATAGCTGATATTTTCAACCATTTGACCCAGAAAATTCAGTTCTTCCTCCGGTAATAATCCGTTTTCCACATCATTGCCGATTAAATTGCATAGTGTCCGGCGAAAATACTCATGTCGCGGATAGGAAATAAAACTGCGCGAATCGGTCAACATACCGACGAATCGACTCAATAATCCCATGACCGACAACGTATTCAATTGCTTTTCTATACCGTCTTTCTGGTCGAGAAACCACCATCCCGAGCCAAACTGAATTTTTCCGGCGACGCTTCCGTCCTGAAAATTCCCAATCATTGTGGCAACCATTTCATTATCCGCAGGGTTCAAGTTGTAAATAATTGTTTTTGCTAATTTGTTCTGTTTGTCAAGGGTATCCAAAAACTTCGACATTGCCTTAGCCGTCAGAAACGTTCCGATAGAATCAAATCCCGTATCAGCGCCTACTTGATTGAACAAACGGGTATTATTGTTTCGAATGGGTCCATAGTGAAATTGCTGCGTCCATCCTTTTTCCCAATCCATCTCGGCAAAAATCACCAGCATGGCTGACTTGAATTGCAGAATTTCCCAATAAGACAATTCTTCGCCTCCATATACCTTATTAAATAAATATTTGATTTCATCTTCCGTATAATCTTCGGCATAAAATTCCTCAATTCCATGGTCGGAGAGTTTGCACCCTTGTTCAGCAAAGAAGTCCTGCCGTTTCCGGAGCGCAAAAATCATATCGTCGAAAGTAGAAATGGAAACTCCGGATGCATCCGACAATGTTTCTACATATTTCCGAAAAGCTTTGGGATTTTCGACCGTCATCGCTTTATCGGGACGCCAAGTCGGTAACATCTTGATTTCAAAACCGTCGGTTTTAGTTTTAATATGGTGCTTGAGCGAATCTACCGGATCATCGGTCGTACAAACGGCTTCCACATGGTATTTCCGCATCAGGTTGCGAGCCGAAAATTCCGGCGTTTGCAGCTTAGCACTACATTCTTCATAAATTTCCCTTGCCGTAAGGGGCGACAGCAACTTTTCCACGCCAAAACCGGTTTTCAATTCCAGATGTGTCCAGTGATAAAGTGGATTACGCATAGTGTATGGAACCGTTTCCGCCCATTTTTCAAATTTTTCCCAGTCGGAAGTCTCTTTTCCTGTGATATATTTTTCGTCAACGCCATTCGCACGCATGGCACGCCATTTATAATGGTCGCCGCCCAACCAAAGTTCGGTAAGAGACCGGAATTGATAATCGTCGGCAACCATGGACGGAATTATATGACAGTGATAGTCAATGATTGGCTGTTTTTCAGCATGTTGATGATACAATTTTTGCGCCGTTTCCGTTTGCAGCAAAAAATCTTTATCCATAAACTTTTTCATAATGAACTGCTTATTTTATAATGTTATTATAATTTTCTTATGTACGTATGCAAAAGTATAAAAAATAGTTTGTATTTTTACTTTTTTTTGTCACAAAATTACACCCTAAACCGACTTAATATTAAAAGCATAGATTTTGAACGATTTTGAAAACACATACAAGGAAAATTATCCCAAAGTATTTTGCATTGCAAAAAAGATGGTAGATGATGAAGATATTGCAAGTGATATTGTTCAAGAAGTTTTTGTTTATTATTTTGAAAAATTGCAAAATGGACTTGTTGTTCATTTTCCTCCCAATTGGTTGGTGCGAGCCGCCATCAATAAGTGTGTCGATTACCTGAATCAACGGAAAAAATTTACTTCATTGAGCGTTGTGAGCGAGTTAGAGGTTGAAGAAGAAACTGTTGATTCAATGTCCAGTGTACTAAAACAAGCCATTGCTGAACTTAAACCTGTGGAAATGAAATTAATCGTACTGTATAGTGAAGGATATTCGTACAAAGAGATTGCCCAAATTGCGGAAATTAATTTTTCTTCGGTTGGAAAAACATTGGCGCGAACCTTACAGAAATTAAAAGAAATATTAAAAAGATTGAATTATGAAATGTATTGATAGTGAATTGATTCAAAGATATATTGATGGTGAGGCAAGCCCGCTTGAAGCAGAGCGAGTCGAAAAACATACGGCAGTCTGCTCTAAATGCGCCAAAAGCGTAGAAGAACAAAGAGAATTTGCCGGTTATATCAAAAGAGAATTAGGGCAATGGGGCAAACAACCGGTTATCGTACCCGACTTTGTAGCTCCTGTTACACCCAAACGCAGGTTGAAATTAAAAATCAGGCATTATATATATGCTGTTTCGGCAGCATGTATAATTTTCATGATTGTATTTCTGTTTACCAGGAAGAATAAAGGTGAAGAAATTCGGTTGATATACAGTGTAGAAGGCGATTATGACTCCAATCGAACAGTTTCACAACAGGAAATGACAATCATAATGATTGATGCTAACGGAAAAATTATTGAATATTAATTTGTTGGTTATATATTAAAATTTTAATAAGATGAAAAAAATTGTTGCATTTATTTGTTTCATGTTTTTATTGCATGGCGTGTCTGCCCAATCTTTGTTGAATATTTACAAAAAAGGCGTTGTAAAATTAGTGCCTGACACTGAGTATGGTCAAGGCAATCAATGGGATAAAGTGTTTGAAACCTATTATGATACTCTTTACAACCGACCGATGGGCAATCGGAAATCCATCGTGATGATGCCCAACGGTTCGATAGTTGTGAATCATACGTATCGTAACTTTTATTCGTTATTCGATGCTAACGGCAAATTTGTGAAAGAATTTGGAATTACAGGGAGTTCGGGAAAGCAACTTCAAAAAACTAATGCGATTGAAGGGGTTATCAACAATAACTTTTTTACTGGCCTTGATAATATGGGTAAAATGATTTGCTTTGATTTCAGTGGAAAATACGTAAAAACATTAACTCTCAATTACATGACAACAGGGATGATCCCAATGACCGATAATAAAATAGCTGTAGTGGGTTGGGCGATTTGGAAAGACCGGTTCAGAGATTTTGTCGCTATTGTTGATTATCAAACCAATGAGCAAAAAGTTATTTGGGAGCAATTTACAGATAGAGATGATACAGGAAATAAAAGTCGTCAATTGTTCAATTATTCCTATTTTTTTGAAAAAGGAGGCGCTGTAATGTTGACCACAATGCCTTATATCAGCGCTACCGGAGTTAGTTCTCCTCCGCAAATCGCTTTTGTGAATAACCGGTTAATCGTCGCTTTGCCACATAACGGAGAAATCTTGACTTACGATGTTAATGGAAAATTGCTATCCAAAGAAAATATAGAATGGGGAAAAAATTATCTTTCAGTAGAGGAGCAGAAAGAAATCCAGAAAAAAGCCATAGAAAACTATTCCGATAAAAAAGACCGGATGGCGGCAGCATTAGGCTCCGATGCGGAAAATGTAAAAGCGATTGAAAGCATGTTAAGCCAGATGAAAGAAGATTTGGACAAGATAACTGCGCCAATTCCTATTCCTGTGTTTTCCAATATGATAAAGGATTCGGACGATAATTTGTTGTTTTTTGAAATACCGGAAAAAGACGGCGCAAACAAATTCAATGTATGGATTTATCAGAATGGAGGAAAATTTGTATGTCAAAGCAGTTTTGAATGTGACGATTATGATTTGTCCATTACTCCGTCGAAAATGATTTTTTACAAGGGCTATATTTATGCTTTGCAGACATTAAAAAAAGCCGATGGTAATCCCTTACGATTGGTGCGTTTCAAGATTATGAATGGGGATAAATCATTGAAATAAAATTATAAAAGTTTTCTACAATTGGCATGCAGGTATTATGCAAAAAGATACAAGAGTATTCCAATCATAATAGAAATAAACAAAATTGATTACATTATGTCATATTTCTAAAGTAATAACCGTATCGAAAAGTCTTGAAAAAACGAGATCAAGAGATGAAGAAAATGAGATCAAGACATGAAGAAAACGAGATCAAGAGATAAAAAAAACGAAATCAAGACATGAAGAAAACGAAATCAGTGCGTCGTTTTAAAAAAATAGCACTTTTTTTACGAAAAAACAAAAGAATAGCCGACTCTTCACAAAGAAAAGCCGGCTACTCAGAAGTAAACCCGATGAGGTTAAATTACTATACTATTAGGTAGGAAATAGCTTCCATTTGTATTCTTTAGTTAAATACCGAAAATAACTATCATTTTGACATTTTGTCCAACTATAAATAGGCAAGAATTTAATACGAATCATAGCAAAGCTTTTTATAAGTTATCAGGAATTGAACGCAAATATACGTAAAGAAAACGAATTTATCAATAGTCCTTAACAAATATTTGCATAAATTTTTTATGTTATCTGTATCTCACGCAAAACATTTAAATATTATTAACAAAAAAGAGAGCGGTGAAAAACATAAATTGAGATTTTGAATGGTTCAATATTGTATCCCCCCGCTCCCCGTAGCGTGATAATAAATTGTGCGAACGCTCGGCGGAAGCTCCGCTTCCGTCGTATTAAAAACAAGTCTCCAGACTTGTAAATCAAGCAATTACTATTTTTCGATTTCGTATTCATTTGGCGTTGTTCATATTAATATCTGCGACAAATTTATTAATTATTTTCCATATTTTTTTACTTTTCTCTTTACTTTTGTTGCAAGCGATGACGCTTGCTATTACCTCGACGTAAGCGGAGCTTACGCCGATCGGTTAGCTCATTTTTATTGCACGGCTACGGAGAGCAAGGGGTTAAACCACAACTCCGCTGCCGCTGCGTAGCGGTTAAACCCTGATTGTGCGTTCGGCATTTTAATTCTTTTTAGAGCAGTTATAAAG
>Ga0123354_10000990_pt1 | contig 32346 bp, 13 predicted proteins | sample TergutLab28metaG_2_FD_97872 | JGI IMG/M metagenome (GOLD analysis project Ga0123354, IMG submission 97872) | Labiotermes labralis P4 segment gut microbial communities from Petit-Saut dam, French Guiana - Lab288 P4 | ecosystem: Host-associated > Arthropoda: Insects > Digestive system > Gut ... | reverse complement strand
TTAGTAACTTTAGTCCTACATCATTTTGCGCTCCCTGAGGATGATCCCATAGAGGGATTGAAACATGTAGGAGATATTTTAAATCCATTTTAATCTAATAATGTGGTTTTAATGGTTGGACAAGTATGTGCAATTAGTTGGTTTTAAATATTGTTAGTGAGAGGTGTTTGCGATATTTGTTGTAGGTACTGACGGACCGAATTACATCGCCGATTCTGCCATGCAGAATTGTAAGTGCGTTTCAAAGGGCATGATTCGAACAAGCGTTTCATAGCTGCCTCGTCCAAACTACAAAACTGATTCCGACTAATCCTCGGGTACGGCATACCTGAACTAAAAATTGACAAGCCGGATTGTATAGGTTTCACGCACTAATTCACTCGAGGACCTGAATTAACTTTATTTTAGGCAAAGCATCTCCGTTGATTTTGAAAATACCTGTGAATAAGAAGAATTTAAATCACCTAATTGTCACCTGTAGATAAGATTGTGTTTAGACTTTGTTTACATTTTTTCATTCACAAACCGAAATTAACGTTCCATCTGACATTTTCTCTCTTTTTTTCGACATTTTATAAAGCTTGATTCTTCACACCACTTATTTTAAACTAACACCCTACAGTATAATCTGTATTTGTTTTGATTACTGTAATGGCTACTTTACTTATCTGCGTAATTACGCTTTTGGTCGTAATGGGGCATAAACTTCGGAGCGTGGATACGATCACTGAAAGGCACTCGTATATTCGAAGTGACGATGTAAATAATACGAATTTTATGTTCTGCTGACCGTGCATCCTGGTATGATCCTTGTAAATAACCAACTTGAAGCACAATTTTTTTTCTTGTATGTTTGTTTCTATTCTCTACATGTTTCGGGTAGCTATGTGCCCATCACCAGGAGAATTATTTTATCAATGCGACCCCTGATTTATGTCACTCTGAAAGGGACGTGCAGTCTAAATGTCTGAACTGTAACCAATTCACAATTAAAAAGCAGTTTCTTTTTAATGATAAGTTATAATTCGGGGAGGAAGGTGCTTTTATTCCCAATAAACCTGATTGTGTAATTTTGATCTTCTTATTAGCCATATTTTTTAGATACAATTTTGATGCTTTTGAACTTTTGGAGACGTCGTAAAAGAGCTATAAAACACCAGTCTTTTGTGTTAGAATAGCATACTATTTAGAATAGCATACTATTTAGAATACTTCTGTCGCATACGCAACGTTTACTTTCGATTCTTTTCCTTTACCGCTTTCTGTGTAACATAGAACACTTTTTTTCTTTTAATGACTCTTTCCAACTCATTACTTCACGCGAAAAACGATGATAGCCGTAGTCGCCATTGAATATTTTCAGAACAACTGTCTGGTCCAATAATTCTAACTCGTTTTGTATTTTCATTTTTACAATAAAATCTATCCATCCATCCGTCTATGTCGCTACTACACCTTCTGGTCCCTGGCCTCCCTCAGAACACGCCTCCATTCTTCTCTGTCTGCTCTTCGTCTTCTCCATCCTCTTCTTAGGATCTCTGATGCTTCCCTCTTGTTGACATACTTCCTGCGTGTTCTTGGTGTTATAATATAGTACATGTGCTACTTTTCATACTTTTCAGAGAAGCATTATAGTATTTCTTGAGAATGAAAGAAAGCTTATGTTTGTTGGACCGTACATCATTGTGATAGTTGAAGAATAAAAGACCAACTTGATGTCACTTGCTATTTTATTTCACTTCTTATGTGCTCAACATGTTTCGGACATTAATATATCCATCATCAGGAGCTTGCGACTCTTCTGTTGAATTACCACATTGGTCGTACTGTTCTTGGTTCGATGTGTGTTGGAGGCTAGAGCCTGCAACACGGATACCATTCCAACCCAACCACACCGAAACGTAGCAGGTTAAGCCTTTCTACACATAAGTCCGAGGTTCTAATTTCTCTTTATTTACGAAATTTTGCTGGAGTTATCTTGTGTTTTTTCATAGTGGTTTTAAAATTCTTATTCCTTGCGAGGAAACCTGCCATTTCTCTTAACCTTTAGACGCCTAATGTCAACTATAGTTGACGTACCGCACCGCTAACCTCCAAAGTTTCATTTTATGTATTTATTCAACAAATATAGGTACCGAATATTTTAAACATGGTATATACTCTCCGTTTTTTTTTGTCTTCAAAATGCAGTTTGTTTCATAATTCTAACGTATTTGGTTGCTGTATTATTAAAATTTTATATACAGGGTGTGCTAAAATTAAAAAATAATTCCGGCGCCAAAAGGTTAAAGATATTTGTAAACATACGTTGTTAATACAGAGGGCCCAATATCGAGCCGCCTTGTTGCCCCAAAAAAATACGAAAACACGTACTTGTGGTCATTATAGTTCCAGGTTTTTTTTATAAATTTGTTAGAAGTGTAGTATTACCATTTTCATAGTATAAAACAAGCCAGACAATGTACGTACAATGCAACAATGAGACGCGTTCGTGCAACCATTGTTGCGGTGGAAAAGCAATATGTATTGAATAGGTGAGCGTGTGTTTGTAGCTTTATGTTTTCAGCATACAATGCGCATGCGCCACGTTGTCATCAGTGGCCTGCCCGGTTCTACAATATTTTTCCATGTTATCTCATAAATGGCACTTTTTTTAAAAAATTAGGCATTGGACATGAAATGTGTTTCGATTGTCACTGTAACTTTTGTCTGAAACATTTCATATTCTAAGAATAACCGAGTGTAGATATGATCAAACGTATGGGTGAGGAGAGGGGGGTGTATGGGGTATTGGTGGGGAAACCGGAGGGAAGGAGACCACTGTGGAGACCTAGGCGTAGATGGGTGGATAATATTAGGATGGATCTCCAGGAGGTGGGATGTAGTTATACGGACTGGATTGGGCTGGCCCAGGATAGAGACAGTTGGCGGAGGCTTGTGAGTGCGGTAATGAACCTTCGGGTTCCGTGAAATGAGGGGAATTTCTTGACTAACTGCAAACCAGTTAGAAGGTCAAGAAGGACTCTGCAGCATGGAGTAAGTAAGTAAGTAGATATGATCAAACATGTGTTTTGGTCTTACTGCAGAATAGCCGTTATTCTTGTCCTATTTTATTGTAACTTAAATTTTCTCGACAGATTTTCGAAATATACTCAAATATCAAATTTCATGCAGATCCATCCAGTGGGAACGCAGTTGTTCCATGAGCATGGATGGACAGACGGACGTATAGACGGCAGACAGACAGTCAATACGAAGCTAATAGTCGCCTTCCAATTTTGCGAACGCGCCTAATCAAACATGTGGTCGCTTATTGCAATCTGTATTGACAATCTTTGAATCTATGTGTCTACATTTGCTGTTTTCTCAAATGCTTCAGAAGTGATAAAATTTCAATAATTATTGCATTTATAGGATCAGTGACCTAATACTCTTATGTACAGGGACCGTATTTTGGCAGAGAATACTGAGGGATAATAGGCCGTGGTAGTGTACATATCAATATGTAGATGGGTTCTGAGTGTCAGTAGGAACGAGATATCTTCTGATGACAGAAGTACATTGTCGAGTGGGTGGGATGGTACTAATAAGAAAAAGGAAACAGTGCCTTCCCACGGGACAGAGAAGTAAATGCATAACAGCGAAATATGGACAGTGAGAGGATGTCTGACAAGCCTAGATGAAGATGAGTGAAATGAAAGAACTTAAAATGAGGCAATGCTTAGCTATGAAAGAAAGAGGAAGTATTGTAAAATTGAACAGAAATGACGTGATGAAATAGAGAATAGGGATGACTGGCACAAGTGAACACAAGGGATGGAGAGGATAAATGTGACAGGAAAGAAGGATTGAATGGATTTACTGAGTTTGTGTTCTGCAGATTAAAGTTTTGGGACATTGTGCGATTGCCGACTGCGAGCTTGACTGTAGACAGGAAGGTGAGAAGATTAGTGAGAAATAATTAGTGAACAAGAGAGAACACTTGACCATGAGAGGAATGGAGTAAATTGGTGAAAGGAAGTGAGTAGGAACATAAGAGAGAGTGAAGAGAGTGCATGAGTGATTGTAGGGGTGTGAGAAAATGCTTTAAGACGAGGGTTAAAAATGTGTGGGTCGACTAAGGCAATTAGGGAATGCCTGATTTCGGTTTTTGTACAGAGTAAATGAGATGATAATTTGTAGATACTCAGTGTGCAAGTGACAATACAGGGCATGGCGACAGTCCGGGTTCAAATTGACGAAATTACGAGAATATTTATCTGTGTTCATTGCCGCAAGCTCTTCAAGTAGATATTAGCCTCCAACCAATATTATGAAACGTTTCCGTACGCTTAAAATCTATTCACGTTATTTGTTGTACTTATTTCCGGTTACGCTTTATCTATATGCGTATTCATTTAACATTCAATTCATGCGCCGTCTTCTAATTGACGTATCTGTAACTGTCTACGTCACTGCCCATGTAAGAGTCTGTCTACTCTTTCAGTCTTTCTCTCCGTCCGTCTTTCCACACTTCCACCCATTACATATCTGTATGTTCTTTTGAAAATGTTTCTTGTAAATGGCGACTGACTGTGAATGTATTGGGGCTGGACTTTACGTTTACCATCCCGAAGTGTTTGAAGTGTAGAAATAAAGGAGAGGATCACAATAGTCAAAAACACAACAGTATTATATAAAGTTCTTAAAGTATATTAGTAACAATATGGGCTACATGTTTCGACTCGCATCGAGTCACTTTCAGGCCCTCAAGGTGTAGATCCAAACATACAAACGTTTGCTGCATTGTGGGATCCCAACGCTTATAGAAATTAGAACGTAGAAATGCCGAATGTCATTCGGCTTTTCTACGTTCTATTTTCTCTTTTTAATCTTCAACAACGTTTACGCTCTGTGTCAATATATCTACATACCATAAGCACTGATGTTTTATTTTTATGTATAATGCATACCTTTTATTCTGTAAGCGTTGGGGATCTCACAATGCAGTAAACGTTTGTATGTCTGGTCTACACGTTGAAGGCCTGAAGATAACTCAATGCGAGTCGAAACATGTAGCCCAGATTGTTACTAATATATTTTAAGAGCTTTATTTAATACTGTTATGTTTGACGGTTGTGATCCTGTGCTTTATTTCTGTAAAGGAGTTGATTTCCCTATGTTTATATAATTGTAATATTATTCACAAGCTTCCCTGGGGTTCCTGTTGCAGCTTCGTTTAATACCATTTTTTTCCATAATACGTTAATAACAGCTGTCTGATGATAGTAACAGTACTAGTAGTAACGATAATAATAGATTCAAGAACTCTGGAATTATCCAGTCCTTACCGAAGTGCACAGATCACACGTGTGTTCTTGAACTCTGACCTGCTGTGTTCTTTCGCCTTCTCATAAGAGTTTCGTTGAAGACGGAGCATTCAGAACAATTATTGTAGTTTAGTTTCATAGATTATTACGTTTTCTGTGGCTTATGACTTTGAGAACGGACGCTTATGACCTTCCAACTTAGCGGTCCCACGCTTCCACTATGTTGTTATTATCGAATGTGAGGGCTTAGGACGTATACGCTTACGGTGTTCTTAAAAAGATAGCATTTGTTTCAGTTAGCATCAATATTCATCCAGTAATTATCAAGTTGCAACATACCGACGCAGAGAGAAGTATGCTGCCCCTGCACTTTCTGTGATAACATCGCGCTGTGAACAGGTTAATAATAATTACAGTTCGGCCAACTAAGCAGCCCTAGGACCAATTAGACACACCGCAAACTACACACAATGTGCATACGTAACACTTAGGAAGATAACAGTAAAAGCATTTAAAAAATGAAACAACAGACTATAGGTATCTAGAGACAAAACATTAAGTGTGAGTGGATATTACAAGAACAAAATACAAAAGGAGTTACAATACAAAATATTAAAAAATTACAAAATTGCAATAGTGGGAGGGGGGGGGGTAATAACTAGAAAGTAATTTCAAGAATAGTAGAAAATAATGTGAAAATAGTGATTAATAATATGAACCATAGGATACGTAGAAGTGATACCACGAATGGGAATGAAATAATATAAGATTTATTTAAGTAGTATACCAACTGATGCACAAACATAAAAATTTCACATTAAGACATTAAAATTGCTCCCGACATATTTCGATCCTAAGTTCATTATCAGGGAGCTACACTTTCCACGCTAAAGTCACTATTAAAATTAGTCACTTATTAATTTCGTTATGTAAACAGGGTGTTGTGGCAGCATGTCTTATTGTGTAAGGTTATGTTGTTGACAGTGCCCGACTACGGGTGTGCGTCCTGTGCTTTGGTGTGTATCACGCAGCAAAGCACAGGACGCACACCCGTAGATTTCCGTGATTCGGAGACAAATTCAGATTGAGACTGCACAAAGGCACAATGCAAATTAAAAAAGTGTCGATGGTAGCAATGGCGGACGTGGAGTAACGAATGAGGCCTTTCATTTTTATATCTTGCGCAACAGCGCGGTCCACATGATTATGAGAATGCAGCTCAGTGTCTAGAGGTACCCCGGGATGTTTCACTGGTGGGGCAGTCGATGTGATTAAAACCGAATTTGTATGTATGATTTATAATGTCGAATAATAATAATAATAATAAATAAAGATCTTACAATAGAAATACAGCTCACGTGGAGTATGAAAGCAAAGGTGATACCAGTAATAATAGGGGCGACTGGGACTCTTTCAAAGTCATGCAGAAAATACGTGAACAACATACCAGGGAAACATGAAGTCAAGGAACTACAGAAAACAGCCATATTGGACACTGCACACACACTTCGGATAGTACTAATGTAAAAAATACAATAGGTTCAACACTGAAACTAATGATATAAGCACCATGAATAGTAACAGTAGAATAGGTGCAACACTGTATTCCCAAGGGACATAGTTTGTCTCAGGAATATAAGTATAAATACCCTGCATAAAAGAAATGATGATGATGATGATAATAATAATAATAATAAATGTATATTTATCACTGCATTTAACAGCAATGAGAACAGAAACTACGTCCGAACGGCGAAAATGGGAGGTCAGTATAAACAAAAATACATTTGATGTTGAAAATAAAATAAGAAATAAAAGCTAGACAAAGCGATGTCCAAGTGTACGAATTGAAACTCAGATTCAGGGGAGCAGAAGTTTTGTATATTGAATATATTTATATAATCAAGTTATTTAATCAAGAGAAATATTTTAGATAATCCTACACATTACATTTCGAGTAGAAATATCAGCTAAAGTAACAGTAAAAGAAGGCACATAAAATATAATATCCATCTCCTGGTGTAAAATATGTATTTCCATTCGCAACCAGACCTAATAAAAGCATCAGGGCATAAAGGCAATAACTGTTAAACGTGACGCCCAGTGCTAGGTTAGATAGTGGTCCATTTCTTATTTTACGCTTTCAAAAGTAATGTTATCTTTTCTGAAGACCGTGCAATCTTCTTCCACCATTTACGTGATGTTTCTCTCCCCATACACCTATCTCGCTGTTCTAACACTTTCCAGAACGTGTTTGTCCTACCTTTTGCTTTGCAGCACTCTTGTTACGTACTAGCACAGACATAAGCACATACGGCCTGCAGATTGTAACGATTGTAGCCCACCAACGCTTTTTCACTCAAAGTGTTCGCTTGCGTCTGATGTTAACTTCTCCTAGAAATTGAAACAGACACAATTTCGCGTAACGTACTGAAAGATCCAGGTGCATCAATGCTTTTTGATCGGTAAAGGTAAAGGTAAAGTTCACAATAGAACAGGCTACGAAGACCCAGAGGGGGAGTAGAGATATAGTTCTAATCTTTCTTTAACCTCGGAACTAGATGGAGGTGGGTCTTCGTCACGTCCCGGCCGCTTTACCCCCGGGAAAGTGACCCGGTACCCATTGAATAGGAGGCTAGGTGGGCGCCAGGGCCGGTCTGGACGGGTGCGGAAAATCTCGCCCCCCCACTAGGATTCGATCCTCGGACCGTCCAGCCAGTAGCGAGTCGCCATACCGACTGCGCTATCCTGCTTTTTGACCGGTACGGCGTCTTTATTACGAATCTTTATAATATCTCCAAACGCACTGATATTCTATGCTTTTAATAGGACAGTTACGAAATTGGGTACTGAATGATGAATGGTAGCATTGTTGTCAGTGAAAATATAATGCTACGCTGCTCGGTCACATGAGTCTCTGTAGCTCTGAAGGATAATTTCTATTAAATATTTTTGGCAGGATATGTAAAAAGGTAATTCTTTGTTTCCTGTGACACAGTTCCTTTGGCGTACAGAAGCCTTAACCTTTTGGCGTCGGAATTATTATCTTTTATTTTAGCGCACCTGTATATATATATATACAGAACCAAATACGTTAGAATTATGAAACACTGCATTTTGAAGAGAAAAAACGGAGAGTATATACCATGTTTGAAATATTCAGTACCTATATTTTTTGAATAAATATATAAAATGAAACTTTAGAGGTTAGCGGTGCGGTACGACCACTATAGTTGACATTAGGCGTCAAAAGGTTAATGTACTTCATTGCGTCTGATGCCAAATTTCTATCTATCGCGGATTGCTTAAGTAATGGCACAAGAGGCTATTATTATATACGGAGCAAAAAAAGAAGAGTGATTTTCAATATGCTATATTACGGATTATCCTGATGTGAGGTCATTAATATTTGTACCTGAAAGAGGACGTGAAGGGGGTAATGGGGAATTACATGAAGAGCGCCATCTGTGTTGTAATCTTCGACAAAGAGCAGTAAGTCTACAATCCAGCAGGTTGGCAAGAAGGGGGGAGAGTAGCAGACCTACACATGGAAGAGGAGAAACACAAAATAGTAACTGAGAGACCTGAAAGTAAGATACGACGTAGTAGAATGAGGAGTAGATTTGAGCACGATGTTAAAGTGGATCTTGAAGTAATGGGGTGTGAATTTGTGGACGAAGTTTATATCTGACTTTTTAAACGCGCGACTGAATTTATGGTCCGAAAGGGGTGGGGAGTTTCTTGACGAACTAGCAGGCCGAAGTAAGCTTCTCAATGTGCTAGTTACGTAAGTGCATGTGAAGAATGAATCGTATCGTATACTTAAACCATCTGTTGCACGGCTGCAAACATGACTTGCGAGGTAAATGGGAATTACTTTCACGTCATGAATATCACCATCTTCTGTGACGTGACGCCCAGCGTTCTCGTGTTACAAGCGTGTAGTTCTTTTCAGGAAAACCTGCTGTGTCTACAATCTGGGATGTTGAGAAGCTGCTAACAGACTACACGGAGTCACATTCCACAAGGAAGTAATATTCACGTAGTCTGTGAAAAACTAACCACACGGTTTTACTCTTTTGCTTCTCCTCAAACCACGTGTCTTATTGAAATGAATAAGCTCAGGCCTGCTAATCACTCTACAGACCTAACCTAACCTAACCTCGTTTTCTGAGTTCTAGACTTGGTTTTCTCAAGAGCTTGGGTTTGTATGCGCGGTTTATGGACGTTACTGTTCGTCACTTTTTCAGGCTGTAAGTTTGGTTTGTAGTCAGTGTTTTGGAACGTCAGGATCTACGTGTCAGTGGTGGAAGGTTATCGCAGTGTTTGTGCTGAATTGTGTTTTGGAGGAACAAGCAGACAAACAAACCGTAACGTGTCACTTGACAGTCGCCAGCTGTTCGCAGTGCTGTCAGCGGTGTACCGGAAGACCAGCAATATTGTACCGTTCTTGAAACTCTTATATTTTATCCTTATTGTTATCCTCATTGTTGCACCGTGCATTTCGTAGAATCACTTTAATTATTAACCAACAAATGCACTCATATAAAATTTCACATTAAAACACTTAACACTTGGTTAATAATTAAAGTATTACATTTTATTTTTCGTTTACTTAACGGTGCCATCAGTAACTCAGAGTATAATTTGATAGCGTGTTTGGTGAAGAATAAATTTGGAGGTTTCTAAATAAGTGACCGTGACATAAATTTGAAATGTGCAAAAGCAGGTTAGAGTGACATAAATTTATGTTCCGGTACTGTCCCGGTACTTGCCCGGTACTATCCCGGTACCTGCCCGAAGGCATTAAGAAAACCACTGTAACTTCAGTCAGCATTGCCAGTTTCCGGGCCGATAATTACACATGGGAAATCCGTGATTCAAAACAGGTTTATCAAGACACTCGACCTTGACTTTCGTTGGATACACTGGTATGGAATGAATTAGGTTTTTCGCTTCTCCATGTGAGTAGGAACGGACGGTATCTGTTCGTGTTACATACAGACATACCTCGTGCATTCTGCGTTTTACGTGCCACATAGGCTCTTACTCATATCCATATACTCATGTGTTGTATAAGAGTCGGGATTGAGTGATAAATAGACTCACTAGGCAATGGGATGGACAACCAAGGAATCGGAGCTCGGTTTGCCACAAGTACAAGAGAATTCTCTTTCGAAGCGTTCATATCGGCTTTCGGGTCTACGCAGCCTCGTCTTCAATGGATAACGGTTGTTTTATCCCCGTGAATAAAGTGGCCGGGGCGTAAAAACTGAACAGTGTAGAGGTTCAGTACGATTGGGACCATACTACAATTTTTTTTTTTGCATTTATGGCATTTACAGAGACAAATTTAATTTGCTGGGTTGAAGAAAACCTTTAGAGGAATTCCAAATACTTTAGAAGTTACTACGATTCTTAAATCATTTCATATAAAGAATTCTTGTAAAAATCAGAAATAAAGTTATTACTTATGTGTGCTCTTTCCAATCTGTTCTGCCCATGTACAATAAAGTGGCATATATTTATTTAATGTGTACGAATTCCAATATCCTGTATTGAACATAAGTATTGAACAAATGGCATGATATTAGGGACGGTGTAGATGCGTTCTGTTCCAATTACCTGAGTCATTCTTTTAAGAAGTGTCATTTTGGAAACAATGCTCTAAATTTCTGCCAGCAGAAGACTGTTGTTCTGCGAGGGTTTGTGAACGAAACTTGTTATTTGAGGCCAAAAACTATTTGGCGCACGTGCGGGCGAGTTACAAATCAAAGGAAACGTGATGCACGGAGTGCATGATGTTATGCGAAGTCACTGTATTTCTGACGAGATTTTTTTTTAGATCAAATGTGATTATTACGGAGCACATTATTCATCGCCTTTGGCTTTTCTAAACGTAACACACAGGAATCTGGCTCTAATTCCGTTGTCAAATGTTAGGAAGGAAAATTTTCTTGCTCTTCAGCACTCTTTTTTTTTTTTTAGACATCGTGAAGTCTTTTCATAAGTCTTGTCGTGTTGACCGCCGAGTGTGTTGAACATAAGCAACACATATCCATCGACTGATAATAGACCATAAAAGGAAAATATAAAAAATAGAAAAATATATAAATATATCGAAAGTCTATAAAATATAAGGACCTCGTTTCTTTTGGATGTGATGCAGCGTTCTGTACGTTTCGAAGGAACGAGTTGAATTTATCTTCAAGAGAGAGGAGGATATTTCTTCTCGAATTATACAGCGTCGCACTTCTAAGATGGTTTATGAATTCAGAATTGTGGAAGGAAGCGATGTTGGGCCTAATTTGATGTACGATTCCGAAATTTGTCTGGAGGATCTGCGGAAACACAAGAAAAACCACAGAATAACCGGCCTCATGGTTAAAATTTGAACCGGAGACCTCTCGAATACGGTGCGGGCATGGCTATCCCTCGAACATTAAATTCGGTGTGTATTGTCTATTTAGTGAGAAGGCAAATACATTCTTATTGATGGAACTAAGTAAGCTCCAAGTAGTGCTTACATGAGTTGTTATTTTAATGATCGGATTGAGCAATGAGAGCTGCTTAAAGTACAGAAGGTTACTGCTTGCAAAGAAACTGGCACAACGTAATATTACTGAAATTAGGAAATGAGTGGAAGAGAAGGAGACAAGTGGAGTTAAGGCTGACAGGAAGCAAAGTAGAACGCGACCGAAGTTTGAAGCAAACGGAGGTGGTTCTAAAATAGAATACCTTCCCTTTTCTCCCTTCTTAACAACAACAGGAAGAGCCCGAAGAACCAAAATCAAGGGGCGTGCGACATTAGTGATGCGCATTTGCCAAGTGGGTAGTCGCCCAAGAATATGTTGCTGCCTCGTCCTGTCGTACCAGATGAGGATTCGCCTAATTAAGCGGATGTTTACAGCGAGCTGAGGGCGAAACCAACAAGAGAAAATGTAAGAATATTTATTTACGAGTAGTAATATTTCAGCGTTACGCCTGTCATTTTTTTTTAAATTTCTTTAGGAAAAGAATATCTGCATACACAAACCTGGTCAACGGCTTGGCTGGTATACTTCTACATTTAAAGAAAATATATAAATAACCAAATTCAATTTCTATAGTAACACCAACTAGATGCTCCAATGTATCAAATTTATTTTACTTTATTTGTTAAGAAGCAGATAACAGTATCTGTTTGACAAATGCCTGTTGCTGTATGTAGAGTCTTGAACTCCTGGTGACGGACGGAAAGACCGTCCGAAACATGTAAAGTGTCATTCCAAAATAAAATAAATTTGATACATTGGTGCATCTAGTTGGTTTTACTATAGAAATTATATTACGATGTACGGCCCTATGAACTTCAAAACAAATTCAAGTCTAGAATTCTGGACTGTCTCCCATTCTGAGGGAGGTGTTATTCTAAACCCATCTTCTGGCAACAGGACACATTTATTTAGGTAGTATCTTGTACCTGTCATGTACCGTCGTAGCTCAGCAGGCACTTCTCTTCTCTAAAATATCCAGCCAATCCCTGGGGCCCTCCAAAACTCCTCTCGTTGAGTACAGTCCCCTCTTTCTCCTGGGGTAAAACGGCCGTGTCGTGAAGCTGACCACCTCAATTTCCTAGTGCCGGGGTTAAGAATGACTGCCCCGTGTGCTTTCGTGGCTGGCAGAGGAGAAACTTTACACTTTTGTCTGTCCTCGGTTCCCAATATACGCTGTGCGAGGCGCCTACTCTTCCTTCTGATCCCAGTCCGATATGCTTTCCATCATACGGCAAATATTTGCGAACGTTGTTTTTACTGCTGGAAGACAAGTTAACGTCCTCAAACTATAAATGCTTCTGATACTCTGACCATTCCTGAACACGTTAAAAGTCACCCTACTGGACTACGTAGACCAAACATGAATGGTGTTAAACTCTACTCCCAAATATTATTAACATCTTACTGAAAATACGAACATTTATCGGGCCTCAGTATATCATGAACAGAACGTTTTGTATTAGATACTATGAAATAATCGTAATAGCTTTCAGCCCATTTTTTTATGTAGGCCTATGTGGCGTCATGTGCTGTTGCAGCTACTTTCGGCGTATTTAAATGAATGAATGAATGAATAAATAAATAAATAAATAGATAAATGAATAGCCTCAATGAATTTTATTGTGTCAGAACCTACCGTTCCTTTTACCAGTTTCGCTTCAAGGAATTTCATATCACCTACTGTACTGCAGTCAAGATAATATGTTATACTCTCTGGAACGGTTACAAACAAACAGTTGAAATGTTTGTCTGATGTTTATTGTACCGTGCATCATTGTGATAACTGAAGAATAAAAAACCAACTGGATGCCACTTGTTATTTTATTGTACTTCTTATAGGCTAAACATGTTTCGGGCATTACTGTGCCCATCATCAGGAGCTCGCGACTATGATGTTGATTACCACATTGGTCGTATCGTTCTTGGTTTGCTGTATGTTGGAGGTTAGGTGCAGTTAGGCTGGAGTGGTGTCCGGGTTGCAGGCTGCAGCCTAACCGCACCTAACATCCAACATACAGCAAACCAAGAACGATACGACCAATGTGGTAATCAACATTATAGTCGCGAGTTCCTGATGTTGGGCATAGTAGTGCCCGAAACATGTTGAGCCTATAAGAAGTACAATAAAATAACAAGTGGCATCTGGTTGGTTCTTTTATTCTTCAGTTGAAATGTTCTTTCTTTTCCCGGTTCTTTCTCATAATGAAATATTGCATTTAACGACCATGTTTCTGGTAATATCTTACGTTATGCCTATAGCTATTAGTGTGTCAGACGAATGTTTTGTGTGTTTTTAATAAACGTCATGGAAAACGTAAAGAGTGCCAGCTCACTTTATATATATAGACTGACAAAACAGACACTGAACCTATCTTATCACTAAATTCAGTTTGTGAAATAAAATAAAGGGTGTGACTTTGCAGAAACTTTCTACCATTCACAACCATGACATTGCTCTATTTTACCTTTTACACTCACAACTATCTTGATCTTGGAATCAAATTTCAGGCGTCTTTTGTTCCCTAGGAACAGTATAACAGCGGAAATTAATGTCTTTATCATTTCTCAAAAAGTGCATATTTTATGGCTACCTATCGAAATGTAGGTCCGTAGCCGGCGGCGGCCCGCCGGCAAAAGTAGTTCGCCCATAATAATTTGAAAACACGACATAATGGGTCGGCTGACAACACACAGGGACCCACTTTTTGCAAAGGACTGGTATCTGCAATATATCGCACTCACGAAATACCGACCTCGGTGTGTTTGTAAACATCGATAGGAAGTATAATTTATGCTTAACAGAACTTATGTACACATTTCTTTAACGTAGATATCTCGTATTTTATATGCTGTCAAATCTCGCACCGCTGGGACGTGTATATTTCTTTCAGTTTTCTTCTTCTTGGGGTCTGTGACAGTGATTGATTTGTAAGACCAATTTCCTGTCCGGAATAATCATTTGTCTAAGGTGTTTTCAACATGCCCTTTGTTGTCTGAACTGTATTTAATCTCCTTTTCAAGTGATTGGTTATTTTACTGTGAGGTTTCTAATTCCTTACTCTTAGAATCAAGATGTCCTGTCAACGACCATTCTGGGGAGCATAAACAGAAGCGCAAGAATGCCTCTTTTAAATGACACTACAGATATTGTGAGGGTTAATGTGCTGCCATTTCACATAGCCCAACATAAATTTGAAATTTTAGATTTACATTATTTGTTACTTTTTTACACAGTTATGAAAGAATTAAAATTGTTTTCATATTCGTATCTTGCGTCTTGATATTATCAAAGTTTTATTTATTCACCAAATGATGCACTAGTGAGTTGTCTTAAAAACAGTATTAAAATTTACATTAAAACAGCTCCGAAATGTTTCGGTGTTACAGTTACACCATCATCAGGGAGCACATTAATTCGTGCTTACTACAGTTACGGTTTAAATATTCCACTAAAATGCATCGGTGTGTGTTTAATATGGTGTGGTGGTGTGGCTTCACCTGTGTACCGGACGGCCACCTACAAACTCTGATGATACCAGATGCTTCATAATACAATTTGACCTCCTGATGATGTGCACATAGTGCTCGAAACATGTAGAGGATTATAATAAACTTATTATAAAACAAGAATTTGTGCATTAAGTTGGTCAATTACTAAGATTATGGTGAGATGCACGGTCAGCGGAACGTCAAAATAATCACATTTGATTTACATGTATTTTGTTTATTGTGTTTCATTTTATAGAGGTAAACTAATCTTGGATGCCTCATTCTCGTATATTCAGTTACAGTCTTTCTTAAAGAATTCCGGAAGGAAGAGGAAACTAGGAAATTACAAAACGGGAGTTCAGCTCCCCAACATCAGACATTACAGCTCTTGTACAGAGCTCAAAGGATGCCTCCATTTATGGAGCTGCTCCTTTCATAACCCTCAAGTAACTTCCCACTCTTCAAGACTACCTTATCTCACCCTATAGAGCTACCTTCACATGCGTCTCTGCGATAGCCATTATGTCTAATATTTTTAAGTCCTTCATTTCAAATTCAGGCCCATTTGTGTGCTTAGGTTAATCTAATTTTAAAAGAGCAGATAAAGATCACAGTCGTTGAGTCCAGCTTCAAAATATGTCCTCAGAAAATTACCCCCTTTTTCGTATTAATTACAAGAAAGAATGAAAGTCTTCAATTTAAGCGATTGCACGTTTCTCAGCCTTCCCCACGAACCGAATGTCACGGTAATATCGGCATAAATGAACGTTCATTTGCTTTTAGGACAAACGACTAGACAGATACGGAACGTGGGAAAGGTTACAATGAAATGGTAAGGGTTTTCTTAGAAAAATCTAATAATAAACGTATAAACAATTACTTATGATTAGACTTTACGTTTTATAACTTCGCATCTAGTAGTAAGAAATTATCTCCTTGCGTAATTAAACACCACTCCATGAATATTCCCAGTGCCCTTGAAATCGACACTGGACACAAGAGTGTGCTTAACCCAACCGTCCTGCTGCTTTATCTCTCAGGATAATAATGCCGATACATACTGAATATGGAGCAGGGTGTGTCCCGTGATGTGTTAAGTTCGGTACCGAAGAGAAACATCTCTGTTTTTTTCCGGGAATAGATCCCAGAACTGCCGTCGAATATTTCGTAATACAGTGACTGTAACTGCTTAGGTATCCCGGTCCTGCATTTTGTATTGTGGCGAAACAAAACAAAGGAAACTGTTAAAAGTTTCGTTACGTGTAATTTGAGTGAAGAATGAAACGAGTGGCCCATGTGTAATTAAAGAGAGGGAAATGCAGATGTTTGGTCATGTCAGTGGACCGGGGAGTTAGGGAAAATGGCATTAACTTATGAAGATAGTGGATAACACCTTCTTGTGTATTTATTTTACAGCTTACAAACTGATACTGCTAATAGAACTTTCACAGTGGTATGTTTGTCGAAAATGTAAGCTCGGTTACACAGTGTATGTTGTAATATACCGGGTAGGTAAAAGGTAAAGGGTTCCCGTTACAGGCCCGGTGTGGCCCAGAGGGTAGGTAGAGGTATAGCTCTACTCTTCCATGACCGCAGCACTAGAAGGGGGTGAGTGGTCAGCAGCACTCCCCGGCCGCACTTTACCCCCGGGAAAGACCCGGTTTCCATTTTACAGGAGGCTGGGTGGGCCCCAGGGCCGGTCTGGACGGGCGGAAAATCTCGTCCCCACCGGGATTCGATACCGGACCGCCCAGCCCGTAACTCAGTCGCTATACCGACTGAGCTACCCGGCCCATATACTGGGTAGGGGACAATAAAATGTTCATACCTGAAACTATACCACGTGTCAGGATTTGTAAGTATATTTAACTGTCGCATTTGTCCATACAGCCAGTACCTAGAACGTGAAAGAGATGTTTGTGAACTGGATGTGCAGTTTGCAGTCACAGACACACAACCGACATGTTCGCTGTCTTGGCAAAAGTAAAATAAATAGAAAAATACACTCGGGCGCCCCAGCTTTAGGTACATGTTGAAAGCATCTTCCAGAAATCTGTCATTTCTACGATGTTTTGCGACCATCGCTGTGATTACAGTTTCCGAATATCTGCGCAAGTGCAGCTGGACGCATGTTTAGTGCTGTTGTTCGCCCCGATCTAAGGTCATGGGATTTATTCTTCGGGACGAGGTGTAAGAAGAAGTGTGCCTATAGAATTTGGTGTTACAGCGTCTGAACGCAATATAACGAGACTTACAGCTGCTTTACTCGAGCTACGTTATTATGCGGGGAGTACCTAATGTGCTTATACAACTTCAGAAGTCAGTTCTTCAAAAAAAAAAATTATATAAACAGATTTCCCGAAATAGGTGGTTTTTTAATTTAACTGAAAGATTACACTCAAGAATAAATACATTAACTATGTTATATTCTAATTACAAGACATACTACATTTAAAATACTTTTCCAATCTAGTAACTGTTGAGTTCTTACTGTATGTTAAGTACCAATTCACAAAATGCTCAAAATTTCGTCCATCCGAAATAGCACACTTCTTACAATGGAATGAAGCACATTTTCAAAGGTCCCGACGCGGTTCAGATTGATTTTAGACACACAAAAATTGCGTTGCCGAAGTGCCACTTTATTTCCAATTGGAGCTGAACACACTCGGGGTTTTAAGTGCCCCTTAAAATAAAAATATGCGGGATTGAGGTAGGGTGAACTTGGGGGCTGTACCTAGAGTACACATATTGACATGCAATATTTTCTTTGTTATGGTTTAGGGAACTTACTCCTGAAGTTTGTGGAAACATTCTGGATACACGTTGTAGGATGAAGCTGTGGACGGATTGACATGGACCCAGTATCCCAAGCAAAAAGAAGTTAATATATTATTATTCTTCAATTTAAAAAAGTCTTACCGCCTTGTGTAAACATATAAATTTGTAATGCCGGAATATTTTTGGAAAACATATATTTTGAACCTTTCCCATTTAGATAGTAATTCTGCTCCTGTAGTAAGAGCCAATCTCCAAACTCGTTAACGAGGGGCTCACTGAACCTGTTTTGCTTTTGACAGGTGGGAGAGAGTATCAGTGAGCTACAACAATAGAAGGTTGTAGGAATTTGAAACTGAGACTACTTATGCCTATGCTAATTGTGTCGAGTGCAATTATCAGAGACACTTACCAAGCTTTCAATGTCATTCGAGGTCTTAACACCAGGTTTAGCATTGTGTTATATAGGCGTCTGACTGCTTGGTCTTGACGGAGAGAAGCTGACGTGGAAATAAAGTGCCTCCTCTCTTGCACCATGCGCGTTAATGCAGTAGAAATCAAACAGTTGATTGTGACAACGAGGATTGAAAAATACGTGTGTGTGTGTGTGTGTGTGTGTGTGTGTGTGTGTTTGTGTTAAAAACTTGGCTAACAAAACATACGTAGGATATTATGACAAGTAGCGAAATGGATATTATGATATTAGATTTTCAAGTTCAGAATTGAGTTGAAATCTCTGAGGACTTTTTCCACCTGCGAGTTACTTAGGATGTAAAAATGTTGAAAGGTCCTTACTCTCTTCAGTAGCTGTAAATTACAGCACGAAAGCGTTGCACCATGAGCTTTATTACGTTTCGTGTTACAGGGATTGTCATTGTACTATGGTTTTGTCACATTTTAGGAGGGAGCCTCAACCTCCTGGAGACCTCAAAGCCTCCAGACCTGTACAGGGATTGCTTAACCTTTTAAAGTTTCAAGGAACAGTAGTTCCCTAAATTAACTAGTTGATTTTACGTACGACTAATACATAGAAACTGAATGTCTAAATTTTTTAACTCGGTAAGCCCGCGAATGTTTTATCTATCGCGTTTCATATATTAAGTCATGTACAGTGCCGTGTACAGCGAAGGCATGAGAAATACACTTTAAATATTCCTCGGGACATTGTAAATATTGTACGTACTTAATGTTCGAAATCGAGTGATTTTTTTTCCCCTTGAACACCCTGTCAACTGCATACAACAACTGGAATCTTCTCCCTTCAAGCCGGGCCTGCCCTTTTGAACCAAAGTGTTTAATTGCGTGAATATCTTACTCACTGAGAAGTAAATTTTGCTTCAGGGCTGCGTTGTTGTACGTAAAATATTGTCTGGAATTTTTTTTATTCGAATAGATTTTTCTCCAGAAAACATTCTCATAAATATCCTCGCATAATCACTTTGTTCGTCCACTTGCAAATTGAAATTCTTTCTTACATGATCGGAAGTACGCTGTCATGTAGATAATATTTTTAAAATATCAGGACAGAGATCAGAGACGATCCCTCTTGAAGGCGCTAATGAAAAGTCAGTTTCCACAAAGTGCCGGAAATTTTTTGAGTAGGAACTATACATTAGCTTTTACAATAGTCGGATTCTGGCTCACGGATTTGATTAGTATTTGGAAAATAAAACAGCCTTTCTTAACCTTTTGACGCCTAATGTCAACTATAGTGATCGTACCGCACCGCTAACCCCCAAAGTTGCATTTTACATATTTATTCAACAAATATAGGTACTGAATATTTTAAACATGGTATATACTCTCCGTTTTTTCTCTTCAAAATGCAGTTTGTTTCAAAATTCTAACTTGTTTGGTTCCTGTACTATTCACATTTTGTATACAGAATGTGCTAAAATTAAAAAAATAATTCCGGCGCCAAAAGGTTAAAGCTGGGTGAGCTGGGCTAACCTTAAGTCTATTTCCATATTCTTCGATTTTTCTGAACTCTTTTCAATAAACCGGATACTTATCTGAAACATTTACTTTAATTTTGCATGGACCTTCATGTGTAGTGATAAATCTTACTGGCCGTTTTTGAACTGAATATTTATGAGACCGTGCATCATTAGAACAACGATGTAAACAACCAACAAGATGCAACAAATTCCGTTTATTGATCTTTTTAAATCAGCTCTCCATGTTTCGGGTGACAAACTCGTCCATCCTCAGGAGAACTTTGTGACTGCCAACCGGCAGCAGTATCGGTGCATTGTGCCAAAAGCTGTATATACAGTCACAAAGTTCTCCTGAGGATGGACGAGTTTGACACCCGAAACATGGAGAGCTGATTTAAAAAGATCAATAAACGTAATTTGTTGCATCTTGTTGGTTGCTTATATCGTTGTTTATTGTCCGATTTGACTCACAGCTAACAAATGTGTTTGCAGAGGAACATTCTATGAAAATTTGCACGCTCTTCGCTGTGATAGTCAGCACCGTTATAGGTGTCCTTCACTGTTTTCAGAATAATTCCAAGAAGGGCCCGCAAATGCGTCACAGCTGTTTACTTTCAGATCCCTAACATTCAATATTCACTTTCATTTCTTAGCTGTTTCGACGGACTCCGTCTTTATCTACTTACCCTAATCACCGTATTTATAAATAATTTCCATGCTTTATGTTATACAATATCCATTGATTGAAAGGGGTTTACAGAATGACGGATGAAGAGAAGAGAATAAATTATCAGATACCCTACTAAACTTCCAGTTAACAATGCTAAGTATTATTAAACAAAGATAGATGAACCCTCTGGGACTCTGAAACAATAATATTTTTCAGTGGTTATTGCAAGTGTTAAGCAACATTTTTACAATAATCTTAGGGACTGTATACAAGATGATTTCCTATTGTTCATGGCAACAATTATGTATTGTTGTCACGAAACCCTTAGAGATTCTAGAGCACAAAAATTCTTATCGATTTTGCAAGTGTTACCTAGCATGTGTACCAACCCCTCAGTGACTGTAGAAAGGAAAGGTAAATGCTAAATAGCAATGTGACTAGACCCTTATGGCTTCAAGAAGGAGAAGTCTGCTTGTCGGATATTACAGATGTCGGGTGGCGTAGTAGTAGGACATACCTGGTTAAATGTTACGCAGCGTCTTGAAAACCATTCGCAACAACTGGTTTTTGTGGTTTTATTACAGCGCTTTTCTTTAAATGAGAGGGTAAGATCTGCATGTAAACTACTGTCACGTTCATCATTATCCTTTCCAGTTCACTAATTACAGAATCATTCGACACTGTATAGACTGAGTCTGAAGTAAACAAAGGTTGATATTAAGGACGAGGGTGTGCTGTTAGAGCTACAGTATATTCTTAAGGACCGAAACGGGGTTCAAGAGAGCATCTCAGCTTGCAGCGGGACTCACAAGCTGGAAAGGAATGCTGAGATAAAAAAATCAACTGCCTTGTTGCGCGGGCAAGAATAAAAAAAAAATAAAAGAACAGAATAAATAAGAAGGAAAGAACAGTGTAGCTGTCTCTTCTTGAAGAGGATGTGTAGCACAGGTGCCGAGTGCTGAAGTATACGTTGTTCCACAAATGTTGTAAGCAATGTCTGGCTGTGTGGGTCGAAACTTTTGACGGCTCAAATAATGAAATAGACTAAAAAATTAATTTCAGTAGAAAATAATCAAATTTTTGGCAATTTTGAGGTAAAATTGATATGGCTTTTTTAGTCTTAGTAATCTTAGTTATTAACCAACTTAATGCACAAATTCTTTTTTTTTTGACGTTTTGCTCTCCGTGCATCTCAGTATATTTATCTCAGTATTTAACCAACTTGATGCACAAACTTTTTGTTTTAGAATAAGTTTATTTCATGCCTCTACATGTTTCGAGCACCATGTGCTCATCATCAGGAGGTCAAAATTGCATTACATAGCCTCTGGTATCATCACACCTATAGGTGGCCGTCTCGTGCACAGGTGCACGAGACTTATTCCAAAACAAATATTTTGTGCATCAAGTTGTTTAATTACTGAGATAAATAAGCACAAATTCTTGTTTTATAATAAGTTTAGTAAATGCCTCTACTTGTTTCGAACACTATGTGCTCATCATCAGGAGGTCAAAATTGCATTACACCGCCTTTGGTATCATCACACCTATCATCAGGAGGTCAAAATTGCAATACGCATCCTTTGGTATCATCACATCTATCATCAGGAGGTCAAAACTGCATTACACAGCCTCTGGTATCATCACACCTATAGGTGTGATGATACCAGAGGCTGTGTAATGCAATTTTGACCTCGTGATGATGAGCACATGTGCTCGAAACATGTAGAGGCATGAAATAAACTTATTGTAAAACAAAAATTTTGTGCATCAAGTTGGTTAATTACTGAGATAAATCAGCACAAATTCTTGTTTCATAATAAGTTTAGTAAACTCCTCTACATGTTTCGAGCATTATGTGCTCATCATCAGGAGGTCAAAATTGTGTTATACAGCATCTGGTATCCTCACACCTGTAGGTGGCCGTCCGGTGCAGAGGATATGGTTATTACGGTAGAGACCAAACGATTTCTGATGGGATTAGTGTAAAGGTTGGTTATGATATTGTATTAGGCGGTGACGCCTGTATTGGAGGTTCTATGTTATGTTCTTTAGTTAAAACCTAAGATGCTTGGCAACTCCGCTCTGCATCCGCCATCATGTACAGTGAACGAATTATGAACCTAATCTGTAGGCTGCAGTGTTTCGATATGGATATTGATGGACTTCAGCATATTAGGCATAGTGGCTCAGTTAAACTGCCTAGTGATAAACCGATTGGCGCAGCCTTGTTAACATCGTACTGATGGGCGGTTGCGCCTGAGTAAACTACCGCCATCACCACTTGTAATGACCCGTGATAGTTAACAACATCGATATGTGACGTGGGTTAAATAAACAAATGCCTGTAACGTATAGTCTTGTGATTGTTGTGGACGCTACCTTTTAATGGAAGGTAGTAATAATGGGCCACTGGCGGTTCGGAACTAAAGGTTATCGACTTCTGTCAAAGTAAATTTAAGGTGAGAGGCAGTTTATATGATCTTTATATATTTTAATTCTGCTCACCTCTGCAAAGCAGTAATTTAGTTTAAAATTTACATTTACCAACACATAAATATTCACGTAGCAGGAAAGAGCTAGCTGGTTCCAAATGCCTTCTGTCTCGTCCGAATTTTTGTTATCACAGGGCGATGTTGCTCTGTAATAGTAATAATAATAATAATAATAATAATAATAATAATAATAAGTGTGTGCAAAACTATGCTTCAACATATGCAAGGAGATAGGGGTAAGCTGAACAAAAAACATTGGTATGAACATGTTCCAATAGACGTTGCAATCTCAGGAGAAAGAAATGTGATTAAAAGAGAAGTCGAGAAGATTCTAAAATATAAAGACCTTACAATAGAAACACAGCGCATGTGGTATGTAAAACCAAAGGTGGTACCAGTAATAATAGGGGCGACTGAGACTATTTCAGAGTCATTCAGAAAATACGTGAGCAACATACCAGGGAAACATGAAGTCAAGGAACTACAGAAAACAGCCATATTGGACACTACACACACACTTCGGATAGTACTAATGTAAAAATACAATAGGTTCAACACTGAAACTAACTATATAAACAACATGAATAGTAACAACAGAATAGCTGCAACACTGTATTCCGTAGAGACATAGTTTTTCTCAGGAATTTAAGTATAAATACCCTGCATAAAGAAGATGATGATGATAATGATAATAATAATAGTAATAATAACTGGAACCTTTTCCAAATCATTCAAAAAATACAAGAACAACATACCAGGAAATCATGAGCTACAGAAACTACATGAAACAGCCACACTGGGCACTGCACACATACTGCGGAAAGTAAAAGGTAAAGTGATCCGGTTACAGGGCCACTGTAGCCCAGAGGGTGGGTAGAGGTATAGCTCTGCCCTTCCATGACCGCGGCACTAGAAGGGAGTGAGTGTTCAGCAGCACGCTCTGGCCGCACTTCACCCTCGGGAAAGACCCGGTACCCATTTTTCGGGAGGCTGGGTGGGCCCCAGGACCGGTCTGGACGGGCGGAAATTCTCGTCCCCACCGGGATTCGATCACTGCGGAAAATGCTAAGGCAAAAATTTAAAACATTCAACGTTGGAATTAACGTTACATGTACCATAACACTACACACAAACTGCAACACTATGTACCGTAGAAACACAGTTTGTTTCTTGTATATGACTGTAAATGCGCTGCATAAGGGTGACAACATGTAATAATGATAACAACAAATAACATTATGGACTGCTTTTGTCATTAACCTTTAGACGCCTAACGTCAACTATAGTTGACGTGCCGCACCACTAACCTCTAAAGTTGCATTTTATATATTTATTCAACAAATATATGTACCGAATATTTTAAACATGGTGTATACTCTCCTTTTTTTTTCTCTTCAAAATGTAGTTTTTTTTCATAATTCTAACGTATTTGGTTCCTGCATTATTCACATTTTATATACAGGGTGTGCTAAAATTAAAAAAATAATTCCGGCACCAAAACGCTAAATATGATGGAGGTAACTGATAGTCATTGCACCGAATTATGTACAATGTAGTATAAAAATAAACCACACATCAACATAAAATGTATTAAATTTTCTTTATTGTTTCCTGAATGTTAGAATCGTCACAGCAATGCGAAACGGAAATAAATGACCTAATTCAGCAATTGCTAATTTGTGGCACCCACTAACCTCACTGCAGAGACAATAACACGTACTGAAGAGCATAAGTTAAATTATTTTTCTAGGTACTAAATATCTGAAGTCTTCTTTTAGACGATTAGGGGCTGAGAGAGACGAACGCCTCTTCGGGCACCCATTGGTAAGTGAGACGTGCCGTGTCATCAGAATCCCTTCTATAGACCGCGTTGTTTTGTCTACCTCGCAAAGCTGATGCTGAGAGCCACACTTCAGCAGCCGTTACCTGTAGCACTGCTGATGATAAGAACTCAAGTCTCACGAGCTATTCGCTTTACTTCTCCATGGGAGCGCGAGACTTCCATTGTGTATGCAACACAAATATAAATTAAGCTCCAGAGGTCTATTGTTTCTAAGGCTGGTGGTTGAAGAATTAAATGCTTCATATTTTAACTCACGGTAAGACGGAGCGAGGAGGCAACAGAATACAGGGTTTACACTTATATGTATATAAGACAGATGCAACACATCATACATTTGGGAAAACAAAACGTACAGTCGGATGTCGAAATACTAATTATTTATAAATGTTATCCGTATTTTGCGTTAACCTTTCGGCGCCGGAATAATTTTTTTTAATTTTAGCACACCTGTATATAAAATTTGAATAATACAGGGACCAAATACGTTAGAATTATAAAACAAACTGCATTTTGAAGACAAAAAAAAAATGGAGAATATATACCATGTTTAAAATATTCAGTACCTATATTTGTTGAATAAATATATAAAATGCAACTTTAGAGGTTAGCGATGCGGTAGGACCATTATAGTTGACATTAGGCGTCAAAAGGTTAAATATTATTTATTGTAGGGGACCGCGGTGGCACAGTGGTTAAGGTGCTGTGCTACAAATCGGTAGGTCGCTGGTTCGAGCCCTGCTGGTGTCATTGGAATTTTTCACTGACATAAAATCCTTCCGATCGCACTATGGCCCTGGGGTCGACTCAGCCTGTAACAGAAATGAGAACCAGGAGTATTTCCTGGGGGTAAAGGCGGGCGGTGCGCAAGGCTTACAACCTTACCACCATCCTATGCCGTTGTCATGAAATATGGGAACCTTAACTTCCTGGAACCCTCTGGGCCAATCCAGGCCTGTAACGAGACGGCTTTACCTTTATTTTTATTTATTGCTTGAGGGAATCACAACAAATTGTCTGATTTTTGCAAACACGTCGGTAACAGTGGTAGTTAACGGTGTCGTTTCTTTAGAAAATGTCTTTAAAAACCTTTCGCGTTCAGCCTGTTGTGAATGTAAAGTACCTGGTTATTGAATCTGATGTTTATTGGACCGTGCATCATTATGATAACTGAAGAAATAAAACCAAATAGATGCCACTTATTATTTTATTGTACTTCTTATCGGCTTAACATGTTTCGGGCATTAGTATGCCCATCATCAAGAGCTCGCGACTATGATGTTGATTACCACATCGGTCGTTTCGGTCTTGGTTTGCTGCAGGTTGGAGGTTAGGTGCGGTTAGGCTGGAGCAGTGCCTGAAACATGCTGAGCCTATAAGAAGTACAATAAAATAATAAGTGGCATCTAGTTGGTTTATCATTCTTCAGTTACCTGAATATTATTTTTTGCAAAAAAAAAAAAACTTGCTGGAGCCGCACCAGTGAAATGTGAGACTCGCTTTGTGGCTACTCCAGCCCTATAACTTCCCTTTGTTTTAGCGTGTTCAACAGATCTTATATATACTTTGTTAAGTGTATGTATATATATATATATATTTATATATTTATACAGTGAATTTCCTAGATAGTTCGCTCACGTAAAAAGAAATTCTGCTCTAAGGTTTTGTGCCCTTGCCACGATTGGGATCTTCGGATGCGCTCACTAAACAGTTGTTGGTTAATGTAATAAATAAGTACATTGATACAGGGTGGTGTTAGGTGTTCATTATTTTTACATCTACATGCAATTGGTTGCACCGTGTGAACTGTTTTAAATGAAGTAGTAAGGGAAATTGAAAGTAACAGGTTCAGGACCTTCTGAACCTACACGCAGGCCTTATCCTCATATAGGACGCAAGTACCGCTACCACCAAATGGCTGTACTTCGTATATTTTGGCAACCAATATATGTGTTCTATATTTTGGACACATGCTGCACAATCTCCTATTTTTCTCCTAAATATTTTTTTTTTTGTTTTTGGTTCATAAAATATTCACATTTTACGTAAATAATGTGCTAAAGTTTAAATGTCAAGCCTCACTGCCAAGGTCTGACTTGTTAGTCAATCGTACCAAATGGAACGGTTAATTATTAGTTAAGACGTTCCGCTGTGTTATCGTATCAGTCGACACAACTAAGTACATAGCATTTCATGCAACATTTTTCGACCTTGAAAACGTCATCATGAGGCTAGAATACTTGTTATAAAACACAAAGGAGGCACACAATCGCTTTTTCGTAGAATTGAGGCCCCAATTTTACAAATCATGTTTGCCATGCTACAGTTCAGTATGGTTTACATTTAAAATGGCTTGGAAACAGTAAGGACATTGGTGATGCAGAGTGGTAGAATGATGTAGATAATATTCAGTTCTCCAGGATCGTTTCCCAGGGGAGACACAATGTTTATATTCAGTCTGAGCTGAGCTGTCGTGTTAGCAGTACTGGTGTCACTTCTAAGAGGGAACGGTTAAGACGGAGACAGTCGCATTTAATGACGTAATGTTATATATATATATATATATATATATATTGCGTGTCCTGTGTTAGAGAGTGTTCATAAAATATAACAAACCAACAAAAGCACATCAATAAAATATATTTTATCATACATTACATTCACCGATAAGAGGCAGAAGCGAAAAAACATTTCGGTGAATATAATGTATGATAAAATATATTTTATTGATGTGCTTTTGTTGATTTGTTAGGTAATAATCTCTTATGGTGAGGCGTTATGACCAACGAAACCGCCGACCTGGGCGGGGGGGGGGGTAAGGAGGTCATTTTTATTGAAATAAATAGGGTGACAAAGTTGTTGTCTTACAATAATGTAAAAATGTGGTCGTGTTTTGATGTGGTTGAAAATGAACAGTATCGAGGAGTGAGGATTTGATATACGGAGAGTACAGAAAAAAACTGTGTAAGGAGAAAATCCATAATTTGCTCCTTCAAGAAGTACCGTTAGAATGAAGAACTGAAGGACGGTCATGCAATTCAGGGGAGTGATGTGAGACGCTGTTATAAAATTTCACTCTAAAAATTCAAAGGGAGAAGACCAGTTGATTCGTCTAGAACTACATGTATAAAATAGCTTTAAAACCTAATCTTGATTTGACGTTCATAGAGCCGTGCATTGTGGTATATTTCTATAGTAAAACCAACCAGATGCACCAATGTAACAAATTATTTTATTTTGGAATGACTCTCTACGTGTTTCGGACGGTCTTTCCGTCCATCATCTTGAGTTCAAGACTGTACATACAGCAATAGTCATAAGTCAAACAGATACTGCTGTGTGCTTGCTAGCAGGCAGACAGCAGTATCTGTCTGACACATGCCTGTTGCTGTCTTGAACACCTGATGATGGACGGAAAGACCGTCCGAAACATGTGAAGTGTCATTCAAAAATAAAATAATTTGATACAATGGTGAATCTGGTTGGTTTTACTATAGAAACCTAATCTTGATGTAGCAAGGCGTAAGATTAAAGACTGTAAGTCAATATATAAAGACATTTTAAATTATGAACTTGCTAACAAAATGTCACGTTCTTTAAAAAGAGAAGAATTTCTTGATCCTATATGTGCCTCTCCATATCCTATTGCATCCTGCTCTGCTTTGTGTGTATCATTACATTTTATGTCGTGGGTAATACGTAGCTGGTATCAGGATTAATATTAATATTGTTACAATTCAGAATATAAGTCCGTGATACCTTCGAAAGACTAGGCGTCTCGTACAATTCTTATGGAACATCCTGACCACGCTAGCAGACACCAACGAGCTAGAATGATAAGTACCTATTGCGTGTATACAGCGTTGAGATACTCCTGATAATGGACAGTGGACATATCCGAAACATGTAGAGTACTTTATCAAATAAATATGGGAAATAGTGCATCTCGTTGGCTTTCATTATAAGAATACATCACCGTCCTCTGAATGTCAAACGTCTCGTACAATGTTAGCATTTTCTTTATTTATTGTTAAGTTAGGGTGCGCTGTAAGAGCCTGTTGAAATTGTCGTGCTAAAGATAACGGCCGATACATGTCTGATCGTATTGTACAAGTATTGTACAAGTATTGTACAAGTATTGTACAAGTATTGTACAAGTATTTTAGGCACAAAACAACTTTCCACTGTAGCACGATAAATTACTGCGCTTTCCCATTTCATGCAGCTTGATATTTGTCACCTCTCATATGACGCTAAACTGAACCGCAATTTGGAGGATGTCGCACGGTAAGCGATGAATCGTTCGATCATGTCATGTAACCTGTTACATTTTCTTCTCCGTTCTTTTGAATCAGTTTCAGATTCGCAAGTGTATATATATATATATATATATATATAAAAACTGTAACACGGTTCGCTAAATCCTACGCGGAACGAGTGGGTTGGTATAAGTCCCTGGAGGTGGGTTAATAATATTGAGTTGTAATTACAATTTGACCTCCAGAAGCTGCGTATCGTCTGGGTGTTGCTGTTATTCCGAAACGGAGATTTTGTTGTTCTGCTCCTTAATCTTTTATATCCTCTGATACCTTCTCGGTCTCCACTTATTATCAGTCATTTATTCTCTTTTATTGTGGTTTTTATCTGAGTACATAGCTGTTTAGTCCCCGGCATCTTATTGCGGAGCCTGGAATTCGATCTCAGGCCAGCTTGTATAGGATTTATGGTGAGTAAAGTAGCATTGGGGACAGCTATAGTCCTAATAGTTTAGTTTCACCATCATCTACCATAACCGCTGTGTGATCTTTGCAGCCGGGAGACCTGTTAAATGAAACAATTTCTTTCTCTCTGATTAAAGCTTATTAGGTACTTCTTTTTTCGGATTTACGATATAAGACTTACTTCTTTAAAAAAAAACTACCTGTAATATGCATGCGCTTATATTTTCGTCCGTCCATTTATTCTCTGATTCACTTACGGAGAATATTTTTGTTATTTACACAAATTTATTAACCGATTGCTGTCGGATTCCGTACTGTCTTTAAACTACGTGTCGCCAAAAGCTGTCACTTCTTATTTTCCTACTGAAATGAATGATAGGTTGTATGTGCGAAATTCTGACCTGTAGTTGTGTGTGAGTTGCCTAACATTAGTGTGTTTCTGAGAGAAGCATCGGGCCTTCATTGTTGACAGATTGAATTTTCCCACTTCTTCAATAACCACCACTGGTTCACCGGCTTCAACCCACATTTAACGTAATAATTTTGTGGCCTTATCACGTTCTGTAAGTTTCAAAACATTAATATTTTAAGTGGGTTAATAAGGCTATTTGAAGAAGAGTTGTTCCCTCTGTTTTCCATCACACTGTCTAAAGTTTAGAGGTGAGGCTTCATGTATTCTTTATTTCTCCAGTAGCTCTTGCGAACAGTTAACTTCAACTCGGTTCGCATTTACCCCACCAAATACAGGGCTGCATCCTCCCTAGACAGGAGACTTATCCAAAGCCGATAATAGACATGACAGAAAAAAATCTTCTTATTCTTGTAATAAAACCAACTAGATTACTAATTTCTCAAATTTATTTTTGGAATAAAACACTACGTGTTTCGGACAGTTCCTCTGTCCGTCAACAGGAGTTTTTCATTGTACACACAACAATGGTATATGTCATACAGCTTATGCTGAAAGCTTGCGAGCAAGCTTTCAGCATAAGCTGTATCACACGGCCGCTGTATTTGTAGTAATTGTGGCGCGAAATTAACAGTTATTAAGTTCAGATACTATTTTCATGACTTCCTTAACGTTTCTTGTGAAACGGGTTTAACCCTTTAAACGCCGAGTTAAATCCCATCTGCCATCTGCTGGCATTAATAGCTCACCATATTCTCCACGTTAGCAGGATAAGGGTTAATGTCTTGTAAAACCTTGAATTCTGGTAAGCATGTACCAGTTAAAATATGTTTCCATGAGCTACACGTACATGACAGTCACATGTACTAAACAAAGAAGCAGTCGCTATAAATGTGAACCTTTAATATGAAGTTTGTCATGGCTTGCTTCTGAATGTTTATCATACCCATTATTTGTTGTCCTGTACTACCACTTCGAAGTGGTTGAAGAAGTTCGCCGTGCTGCAGCGACAACAACTCCGACAGACTTGTCAAGCAGAAGATCTAAATACACTATTGCAGGCGTACTGAAAAAGAATGCTTTAATAATTGAGGCATAGGGATCATCACATAAACAGAATTTATAACAGTGAAAATTCTGTTTCTGGTTTTCTTCCTCCTGTTGCGACCGATGTTTAAAAGCACCCCATATAAGTGGTAACGTATCGGACAACGTGCATGTACCGCTGTTCTGTTTCTAAGCAATCTTCTTCTTGTCCCTCAAACTTTAGATTGGTTGGCAGCTTTCCATCTGGATTTGTTGCAAGCCATTTTTTTTCATTAATGTATAACTGTCAGCTTCTGCGCTTCTGGCGACGTGCTTTAAGTATTGTAGTCGAGGTCTTCTCGCGGCCTTTTTTCCAAATGTTGCTCCTTCAAGGATGTTTACTACAAATTCGTTATGCCTAATTGAAAGTCCTATCCATGAGTGGCGTCTATTGTCTAAATTTTTAAAAGTAACCTTTCTTCTTTTACCCTTTGAAAAACTTCGTCATTCGTTATTCTATCTATCCATTTTATTTTTAACAATCTTCTCCAGCACCTTGTTTCAAATGCATTTATAATCTTCTCTTCATTTTTTCCTAGGGTCCATGTTTCTAATCCACAAAGAGGAACATTCCAAATACAACTTTTTATAATTTTCTTTTTCATTTCCAAACTAAGGTTATTCGAACATAGTACATTCTTTTGTTAACAAACATAACTTTAGTTTATTTAATTCGTTGTATTATATCTTCTTTATTTTTCCCATTTTCTGTAATTATACGCTAAGCAATCAAACAAGTTCTAATATTTGAAATGATATATTAGGTATATAGAAGACTTAATGTGTCCCGTGGAAGTACTCTTAATTAATAGAAAACCCGTGTAATTTATTTAGTTATTAACTGCAATTGGGTTGTTACCCGGTGGCAGTGGTTATTGTACATGTAAACAAAACATGAAATTGGTTACTACTAGATTTAAGTCGGGAGGACTACATGAGAAGCATGTAGTGGCAACTTGGAATTTTGGGAGCCATCTCAGCATTTGTTTATAGACACAGGGAAACCAAGAAAAACCTGTGTCGAGATGGCCGGTCGCAGGACCTTCCGAGTACTGACTTCTAGCCAGCAGTCCGAC
>Ga0123354_10000989_pt1 | contig 32351 bp, 18 predicted proteins | sample TergutLab28metaG_2_FD_97872 | JGI IMG/M metagenome (GOLD analysis project Ga0123354, IMG submission 97872) | Labiotermes labralis P4 segment gut microbial communities from Petit-Saut dam, French Guiana - Lab288 P4 | ecosystem: Host-associated > Arthropoda: Insects > Digestive system > Gut ... | reverse complement strand
GATAGAAGGGTGTCACGTGGTCAGCGCAACGGGCCCCCACAGCCGTTAATCTCTGTTTTATAAACCTGGAGCCGCTACTTTTTTCATTCAAGTAGCTCCTCAATTGACCTCACGAGGCTGAGTAGACTCCGTTCCAGACCCACTACTACTCAGAAAATCTGGTAGCGCCGGGGATCGAACCCGGGACCTCTGTGTCTGTAGCCAGAAATTCTGACAACTAGACCACAGAGGCGGTCAATAAAGATAATAAGTACACACAATTTACAATTAGAAATAAACATAAAATTATTGGTTATTTATTACTACAATTGTAATACAGTTAAATTATGTAACAGATTTGTGACATTGTGTATAAAAATATCGTTTGATGTCAAAGTGAGTACAACGCTCCGCATCACTTGTGAAGCGTTTCATTTGTTAAAGTTGTACCAGGCTCTGAAAATCCTGAAAATGTAACTACACTAATAGTGCTGAATGATTTAATAGAACCTGCCTATTCTACAAAAGTGAACGAATTATTTACCAAACGATCGTGCCATTTGTCTGTTTCTAATTGCACACAACATATTTCACCACGGTATGTCGTCACGTGATATTCCTCTAAATAGCATGTATGTAGTTGTGTTTAAGAATCTGAGACACAAGACTCAGATTGTGCACTTGGCTCGGCAAGTCTACCCCGAAAACATTTCCAGTTTTCATAAAACTTACCTTGAAGGCTGTAAGGACCCGCATAGTTATTTATTCTTGGATCCAACACAATCGATTAACGGTCTACTAAGATTTAGAACACAGATTTTCCAGGGGAAAATTGAACTGTTTAAAGTCATAACTATACTTTGTCCACGTCCGTGAAGAAGCTAAGCCACAAGCCGGACGGGCGTTACTTGTCTCTGCAGACGACGAACTCATAAAAGGTATTGTCGATTGTGCTATAAATAAGCCAAACAAAAATCGCAAATCAACCAAAGAAGAAAAGGGCAAGCCATAGAAATATATGAATAGCTTTTGAAGCATTGGTATATCCTAAAATCAGTTTCAAGAATAAACGTAAATTTTACGTGCCTAAGGATGGGTTTATATTTCCACTGTTGGCAAGTGTTTTGTCAGGTGTAATAGAAGCACTAATTAATAATAAAAATTGAAAATGACATTGCACCGTATGATTAGAGCTCCTCTGGAACTGTGGGAAATTCGTTCTAAAGAACCCCCACCACATAAAAGATACTAAAAGTAAGGAAATAGAAATAGAAGGAATGAAAATCGAAGAAGTAAATTCCGCCATATATCTCCGGTTAATTATGAATGCCGACAACGTAATAGAAGAAGAAATAAAAGAAAAAATTGCAGCTGGCAATAGATCCTTCTTTGCAAACAAAAAGACATTCCAAAGCAAATTAATAACTAGGAAAACCAAAGAAAGGCTGTATCATACAGTAATCAGACCAGTAGTGGTATATGGATCCGAATGTGGGTATTAACAGAAAACATTAAGCTGAAATTATTGGTATTCGAAATGAGGTTATTGAGAAGAATTTTTGGCCCAACGCAGAAAACTAATGGAGAATGGAGACAAATACCAAACGAGGAACTTTAGAACCTGATTAACCATGAAAATATAGTAACGCACATTAAAAGTAAGAGACTGAGTTGGGTGGGACATGTTGAAAGAATGCCTAATGAAGGAGTATTTAAAAGCATTTATAAATGGTAACCACACTCAACAATACCGAAAGGAAGGTCAAGATTAAGATGGGATGACGACGTGAGAGACGATTTGAGGAAGATGGGAGTAAATAATTGGAAACAGAATGCACAGGAAAGGAAACCGTGGTGAGGAATAATTGAGCAAGTCAAAACTCACAAAGAGTTGTAGAGCTGAGGAAGAAGAAGAAGAAGATTCATAGGTATAATAAATATACCCAATTTCCTTTGCTTCAAGATCTATACTTTAAAATCGAGAAACAAAAGGGGAACCCATCCGAATTCCCATTACAGAAACTGGTAGTACCAAACCGAGTTTTAAAACGAAACCCAAATGGAAACGTGTAATTGGTTCACTGCCTCTGTTTAAAACAGAGGCTGAATCAGAAAAAGATGCTTCACCTGCGCTTTCAAAGTACTTAATAACGTATTTACACTTAAAATATTCCACGACCCCATTTTCATTTTTACCAAGATTATAGTGACGGTTCCTTTAAAATAGGGCGGTCGAGTATTAAATATAACGATAAACATGTGTTTGTGGATGGCGAAGGTACAAGGAAACACAAAGCCTGTGGGAATTACTAACCCAATCACGACCTGATTAAAACTTGGTTACTCATTATGACAGGCATATAAATAAATATCTTACAATTTAGCGCACTTAGAGGTAATTACAGTACCTCAGGCAAGATCAAAGCAAACAAAGGTCTTAAATATACACGGTTTGTTTCGCAACTGTTTAGAAAAACAAAGGAAGTGTCTTTGGAATATTTGAAACACCAATAATGTCCCAGTGTAAAGCTTATTACGATCTAAACATCCAGCAGGTTTCAGTTCAGTAGCAAAGTTATTGAAGGCCAGTAAAAATAAGAAACGGGATATGAAAGAGTGGCTGTCAGGTCAGAACACGTACATTTTGCACAAACCTATGCGAAAAAGATTCCCTTTCAATCCGTATACTGTAACAAATATTGATGAAGTTTTGGAGAAAGATCTTGCAGATTTAATTTCCCTCTCGAAATACAACATCTTAAACGACATAGACTTATTTCGCGGTATGCTTGGAGCGTGCCTCTAAAGTACAAGACCGTTACCTCTATCATATCAGCTTTGAAATCTTTATTTCAAAATAGAAAACCAATTACCATTCAATCAGACTGAATTTGTTAATGAATCTCTCCAACAGTACCTGAAACTTCAGGGAGTAAATTTTTACACAACTCACAATCCTGACATAAAGGGTGTCGTTATCGAGCGTTTTAATCGATCTCTGAAGACGAGGATGTATACATATTTCACAAAATACAACACATAAGGGTACTTGGATGTCATAAATTATCCAAAAAGTGGTTACAACAATTCTGTCCATTCCATAATAGGTATGCATCCAAGAAATGTAAAATCCTCATAATTTTACTCTGTCTGGCAAATAATGAGTAGTCTGTGTACTAAAATTCCTCAAGGTGAAGTGAAATTTAAAGGGATCTTGTAAGGATAAGAAGAGAAAATGTAAATTTTGCCAAGGGGTATGAACAAACCTTTTCAACAGAGATATTTCAGAATGTCAAATTTATTCAGCGCGTGCCCCAACCTGTTTAGGAACTGTCAGACTTGCAGTATCGTCATATCAATGGCCAGTTTTCAAAATTACGAGTTTGTCAAGTTCATTGTATCACCCCAGACCCGTAATAATGCCTGTATTAAACAGTATGTTGTCAAGCGGAGAGGATACGACGAGACATTCAACCCTTGGATAAACGCTACCGATGTCACGAAAATATAATGGATCGTTTTTATGTAACATTGCCGCCAGAAAGTCCCGCTTATTATTTTCCGGCCAACACAATAGCCGACTTTAGAACCAAACTCGAGTTGGAACACGATAGATAGGAGGTCGGGCTAGTCGTGAAATCTTATCCTAAGGGATACAAAAAGCGTTTCTTACACAATACACTCCGTTTAGATTAGGAGGAAATCATATTTCCTGTAAAACACTATGATTCTGTGTTTCATATTCTCACAAATATACCCAAGTTTTTCGAACCATCTATAATCGAAAAATTTTTCTGTATATTTAGCAACTACATAAACAAATATCAACGGCAAAGTAAAGCGTTTTTTAATTCATGTCGCTGGGAAAATTCCTTTAAGGTTAGCGACAATTTATTATCTTATTTCCCTGCGCGGATATACAATGGTTTAAATGATTTAGCAGAAACAGTTATGAACCCTTCTAATTGCCGTTCTTCCACAGTGACCCTATCCTCAAAATACAATTTTAACTTTGCTCAGCCTGAACCCGTCTACGTTTACACGGATATTATAAAACCAAATTTGGTTGGATATTCTTATTTGCGACTACTACCTTCCTTGCACTTCTCTTTGGACACTGGTTACCGTAGATTATACTACCCGTTGTACAAGCCAGTGGAATAGTCTTTTATGTTGTAAATATCGATTCGTTTAGTTATGAATACTGGTGAAAATGTGTTGTTTGAAGATAGTGATATTTCGTGTCCTGTGATATTAAACTTTAAAAAGAAGTCCTCAGCGCAATAAATCTCAGTTTGTGTTACAATGTATCGATATACACGGTACTATGTTAATGAAAGGGGTGGTGGGGAGATTGGTCCTATTTACTTGGCTAGTTTCAAGGTGCAGAGAGGTAACATTATAGGTTCCTTCTTCAGATGGCTCTTACGTTTTGTTAAAACTCTCTTGTACTCAGGGGTAAAGGCTGTAGGAAAAGAGGCCTTAAAAATATCCTGTATAATAACCGATATTGTTAATAAAGAACCAGAACAGCCTGTGAGTGATATTTTCAAAACTCGTTTTAGTGAAGCAAAGGGTAACCTTGAAGAGAATTTAAAAAAATTACCAGGCCCGGCTTGGCTTTAAAAAAAGCGTAAACCAAAAAATGCTCAGTCACAAAGCTACCGTAGGAAGGTGAAGGATATTTTCACAGAGGGAAAGAAGAAGAAGAAGCGTAGCATACAATCCTCTGTCGTATATAGTCACACCGTTACATACAAACCTATTGCGCCGGCATACAACCCTGCACAGCTTGAATTTAATTGCTTGAGCCATAGCGATTACTACATAGATTTAAATTCGGTGCGTCTTCTCTTGCGCATGAAACTTGTCAAAACTGATGGATGTTTGTGTCATACAATTGTTGCATTAAATGTTTAGTTCCCTCAGCGTCCCCTTAAACGGTAAGCCAGTTACTCTTCACGAGATAAACTACCATTACAAGGCGCACGTCTAAAAGCTTCTAAACTACGATTCTGTTGCGTCTGGCACGCATTTAGTTTCAAGTTTCTGGTTCCTCGATTCGTCTGGGGAACTCAAATACAACAGCGGTTATGCCAGACGATTAAATTACCTCAGCAGCGGCATAACTCTAAAACTAAATGGAAGTCTGCATGCTGACTTGTTCAATTCCGATAAAATGCTAATTAATGGCTTAGACATAAATATTAAGCTTATATTTTCACAAAGATCCTTTTTATCTTTTGGCCCCTTCAGACGACAAGAAAGTGCGTATCAAGATTTTAGACTGTACTCTTTTTATAACCCAAGTTGAATTGAAGCCCCATTTTCTTTGTCACGCTAATGCTTTGGGAATGAAACGCAAAGCATATTATCCTATTACAAATACTCATATTAAAATTTTACTGCGAGTTCTGGGGCCGAGCCATTCTCTACCGACAATGCGTTCCTCGGACCAATTCCAGAAAAGATTTTTATATCATTGGTTAGGAACATTACGTTCGTTGGTTCTTCAAATACAAATCCATCCCACTTTCATCACTATGATATGACAAATCTCGTGTTGTGTGTAAACGGTGTACAGCACCCTCCCGAACCACTCACTATGGATTGCTCTTCACCTTTTGGGTCTACCAGGACTTACGAAATACTATTCTCAATTACTGGTATACATCACGATGTCCGTGCTCATATGATTAGAAATGTTCACTAAAGGCTTATACATATTCGGCTTTGACCTAACACCAGACAGAGAGGCGGACGAAGAACATATAAGCCTCCCCCGTCAGGGAAATGTGCGCATTGAGACCCGTTCAAAAAACCGCTACCAGAACCCGTAACTTGCATTTTGTACGCTGCATTTCCTGGACACATCCAAATCGATAACTCTAGAAAAGAAACCATATAATGATTACCATGTAGATCAATAAGATTTTAACTAAACATGTATAGTATCTTCAAGGTGTTTATGCACTTAATCTTTTACCATTCACACTTATAAATCCCTCAATACTTGTCATGAACCTCGACAAGCATTACATGCCCGGTTCGCACTGGGTAGCTGTTTAAATTTCCGACTGTGGGTACGCCGAATATGAAGATATGTTTCAGGAGGTGGGATTCGAACCTAAATCTTTCACTTATTATTCTGGAATTCTACCGCTCAGCCACCTCCTTTTCAATTATAACAAAGTCTTAAAAAAGTAATATATATGCAGGTTGTCTCGGGGGGAATGTGCCAGACTTCGGGAGAATGTTCCTTAAGTTAAAGTATACCGATATAACCCAAAACATCTATATCCGAAGTTGAACGGTTACGGAGATAATGGCGAGAGAATTTTGAAACATTGACAGCTGTTACACACTTATTGATTACCAAATACATGTTAAAACTGACATTAATTTTGTGGTTTCTGTAATGTTAATGTCTGTACTTAACATCTAATTAACATCTGAGTGACATAAAGCCATTCAATTCATCTACATAAACACTCCCACTAATGTCGTATTTGTGCGTAAGGTTCCAAACACTTTACATGGTACATGAATATGCAGCAGTTTTGAAGTACTGATTTACTATTAATGACTGCGGATTTTAGTATAAGCCTACTACCTGCCTGTACTAGAATACAGTACCTATTTTAAAGTAACTGTTCAACGTGCCCTCCTCCAGTTGCTAGACAGTTTTTGGCACGCATCAATAGAGACTGAGTAGCAGACGCAATGTTGTCAGTATGGTTGCGTATGAGTTCTGCCGCTGCAAAAATACGATGGCGCAGTGCTGCTCGTGAATCGACCTTAGTTTCATACACTAATATCTTCATGTGGCCCCAGAGATAATAATCAAGGGGTTTAAGATCCGGCGACCTCGGTGGCCATGCAACGGGTCCACCTCGAACTAGCCAGCGGTTAGGGAAAGATTCGATTAAGTACTCCCTCACGTGCCGAGTTTAATGTGGGGGATCCCCATCATGTTGGAAGTACATTTGGCTCCTTATCATTAACGGGATGTCTTCCAACAAAACTGGTAAATCATTCTCCAGAAACACTTCATGAGTGTTTCCCGTTAAATTGTTGTCAAAGTCAAACGGTCCGATCAACTTCTTACCAAGCAAACCACACCATACATTCACTGAAAATCTCCTTTGGAACTTGGTTACACTTGTTTCAGGTAGATTATCATGGGATACACGTATGCGAATTTCGTGAATTATATATACCGTCCCGGGTAAAAGACGCCTCATCGGTAAACAAAATGACGCTTAACCGTTTTTGGATATGCTGTTATCCAGGGGCACAAATCCATACCTTGAGTAGGGTCCCCTGGTTCCAGGTGTTGTACCCTGTGATCATGATATGGATGCAAATCTTCTTCAGTAAGAGTTCGCCTCACCTACATAAGTGACACGCCCATGCGAGAGGAAATTCTACGAGTGTACAATCGTGGACTTCTCTTAACAATCTCTCGAATGTTCTCTCGTGTGTTAATCACATCGTGTGTTAACCACCTCCCTTTCAGACTGCACAGCAACAATCGGAAGACAACCAGTCTCACGCATTGTCTGGTGAATACGAGAAAATACACTCCTAGATGGAATCCTTGGGTCGGGAAAATGTCTTCAGTGTTCGTCAACAGCAGCACTTGCATTTCCATCGCAAAATCCTTACACAAAATGCATGTCACAATATTCCACGTGGGAAAACACAAAAGGTATTTTTACAACTCCTCACAATTAACTGTAACAGTGACAACTTTTGATACTCGCAGCGTGAATGCGCTTAACCCGGCTGTAGTCTAAAGGACAGACATGCGCAGTGTACGGGTAACACATCACGCGGCACAGGTACAGTACGATGAACCGCAAGAATACCACACTTTTCTATCGCCATTATCTCCGTAACCGTTCAACTTCGGATGTATGTGTTTTGCGTTATAGCGGTATACTTTAACTTAAGGAACATTCTCCCGAAGTCTGGCGCATTCCCCCCGGGACACCCTGTGTATATATGTTTGTATATATATATATATATATATATAGCGCGCTGGTAGCCAAATTGTAAAAAGTTAAGTTATATTTAAAAATAGCGCTGTGGCAGCCATATTGTAAAATGGCGGATTTCAAAAATTAAAAAATGAAAAAAATTTAAAAAATTAAAAATTGCGCGCTTCCGCCGTATTGGAAAATGGCGGCCATAAAATATGGCGGTCTAGTGGGCTTCAAACTGTCTGCCAGCCAAACCAAAAGGGTTACAGGCGCCACGCTGTCTGGGACTGAAATAATTTGCATAAAAGTTAGATCAATTGCATATAAATCAAGGCCGTATGAATAATAAGTAGATCAATTGCATATCAATCAAGGCCGTATGAATATCAGTTAGATAATTTGCATATCAATCAAGGCCGTGTGAATATCAATTAAATAATTTGCTTATCAATAACATCATTTGCATATTAATTAAGGGGTGTGGAAGGTCATGGACCTACTTCCGGGTATCAAAGTGTTGGCCACGTGACCTTGTGACGTCATTTCCGCCATATTTTGGAAACATTACTACTTGGAATATATAATCGATCCATTTGTCATGCTATGTGGCATCTAGCGGTTGCGGGTGGAAGAGAGGACTTTCACATTCGAGTATGTACTATATTGATTAACGCTTTGCGGCAGCCGAAAATGGTTGGACGTAGGGTTAACACACTTGACCGTTAAATATTCTGTTGTGAAAGATTACATAGAACAGTCGCTAGAGAACGTCAGTAGGCAAGTCCCATGAGAAGAAGTGAGGAAGACATTAAGATTGATCTTAGCACGATACGTTGTAAGGATAAGAGTGGGATGAAATTGCACGGAGGGTGTGAACTGGATTTATATGGTTGAGGATTTGGAAACTTGGGGGGTGGTGGAGGTAGGCTCTTGTCAAGACAAGAAAGAAACTTCATATTCTATACAAGGCGTTGAAATTTTCTAATTAGATTATAAAAAATTGGCCTCCATTCAAATGGTTTGTTTAATTTCGTGCAATTTATATCTAAACAAGATTTTATAAAGTACCAAGTGTAGTCCATTTTGGGAGTGTTCGCAAAATTGCAAAAAAAAAAGCCTATTAACTTCGCCATGTCTGTCTCTCTGTCTGCCTGTCTGTCGATCTCTCCCTGTCTGCTTAGACACTTCAGCTCCCACTGTAAGGCTTTTAATGAAACTTTGTATTTGATTTTTTCGAAAAACTGTCCAAAAATTCAAGTTTGATTGTCTGTGTGCATTTATGCCAATATCTGACTGAATTATTCTTAAAAAAAGAAATGTTTTAGACAAACGTTCTAGAGAAAATCAAAACATACATTATATGTTCGTTACATTTTTTACTGAAAATCTTGCCTCCTATGAGAAACATATTGGAGAGCCGTGCGGGCAACAGAAGATAATGCAACACAACCCATAGAAGATCCTGTTTGTCCAAGGGATAACGAAATTACGAATACAGACACACAATCATACTACATAACATTTTATTGCTTCATAACTTATTAATTTCAATTTATCTCGTCAAATGTGTACAGCAACACAAAAACCGAGAAAATGCACACCTTCTAATTGCGATCTGCTTCGCCAGACTGCAGTCTAAGTAAGCCCTTGAGCAAAGGAACATTCTTTTGTTTCAACGCAGCCTTCTTATATGATGTGTGGAGAAAGTGCACAGTATGTGGAATGTAAAGGCAAAGCACTCCCGTTACAGGCCTGGTGTGGCCCAGAGGGTTCCAGGAAGTTAAGGTTCCCAGATTTCATGACAACGACACAGGATGGTGGTAAGGTTCTCACCCTTACGTACCGACCGCCTTTAACCCAAGGAAATGCTCCTGGTACTCATTTCTGTTAGAGGCTGAGTCGACCCCAGGGCCATAGTGCGATCGGAAGGATATTTTGTTATGTGGAATGTAGTTTCTTTCAAAAACTGGTAGTGTAATTAGCGTAGCATTGTTGCTGGCACATTAAAATTGTGAGTCACCAGAGATATTAAGTGTAATTTATATAAAACTCTATGATCGAGTATGGTTAGTGTATATTATTTCGTTAATCGCATCGATGTTAGTACGAAATTAATAAGGAATTACTGAGTTCCCACACTGAGAATGGTCACCCGAAAGCGCCACACCCTTACTTTACACGTGCATTATTTGTCTTGTCATTCTTACTCATGAACGTCTCCTATGTAGATCATTGTCCATGTTGGTTAGTGTCATTAAGAGTAAAGTCACATTTTTATGCCTAGTTCCAAAATTTATGTGAAAGGAGGACACTGTCACATGGTAACGTCGTGCTCAAGTGACCTAAAGAGGGCGTGATTACATATCAGTAAACATGTGCAGTCACATGTGTATCTGTGAGAACGGTATTGTTGTAAACTGGGAACATTACTGCAGGTTCTCACACCAGAGAATGTAACCCATTCTAAAGAGATGTGACTTTTGATACATTACGATGATAAAATGCTTCAGAGACAGCGATAATTAAATGAAACTTTACAAGGAAAGAAAATTTTAATTTATGTTTTCATGGCTCAATATACTTGGATAATAGACGTGTTCAAAGCGAGTTTTGCTCAAATGCTGGAAATCTCTTCCAACTCCATAGCTTTGATTGTGAATGTTCTTGGAAAATTGTAATGGATTGGGCCATCACCTTCACCCATTCACCTCAGGATCAATTTAAAAAACCCGAGTCCCTCTCAAGAGGGGGCTTTTAAATCATACAGAATATTGTAAGGTTCAGAGCTCAGTCACTTGAAATTTTAAAAAGCTGTAGAGAAGTGATCTTTGTAAAAGCATTTTTATAATGTCGAATGATGGGTTTTATTTAAGGCCGAAATATGTTTCCTATTATACATTAAATCACTGCAAAACAGTTGTGACTGGCTGGCCCCATCCCTGTCATAAGCACAAATGTACACGCTGTATTTCACGCGTGCAAACGGATTTTAACTCTACCTCAATGGCACCCGCTCTTTCTCTGTTGGGCTTCAACTTCCACTCGATTTGTAAGGTAATAACATGCAAATGTATGTAAAATAGCCATAGTATCGTATAACATTGCATTGCTCTACTACAGAGAGGCAATTTAACGCCTCTCTGGCTGACTTGTAGATTGTTTGTGGCTTGTATAAACACTCAAACTGGAGCGTGCAGCTATCGGAAAGTTCCTGCCACAAACAAACCGACAGACCGACCGACCGTCCGTCCGCGGAAGCACAAAGCCACGCGTCCAACAGTCACAGACGCCGAGTTTGTGGTGGCTCTTCTGAGGAGCATCAACAATAACTAAACCTAGCTATATAGCTACCCTCCCCCTGGGTATTCCACTCACCCTCTCTGGAGATGAGGCTTGAGGGGTTGTTGAAGATAGGGAGGCGTTTTGTAATAATTCTTGGGGGGAAGGTATGTTATTGTTGTTAGTGTTATAGATGGGTTGGGACACAGAGATAAGTGTGACATGCCCGTGAGGTTTTCTGAGTGACGGACATATGGGTGCAGATTAGGTTGACGACATTATGTTCCTCCGCAACATTGGCACTAAGCTACCAGCTTAAGCAATTCATAACCATAGGAGATGAAGATAAAAATTAGAATTTGGTCTGCTTTATTCAGAAGAAGGTGGCGCTCGTCACCACCACCACCCGAAACGCCAGTAGCTATCTGCTGTTCAACACGGCATAGAATCTCACAAGAGATGAATCTTCAACAATTAATTAGTGTATATTCTGACTGTTGCATTTTACAGTTGTCAATGTTTATCATTGTGTGGGGACACTAACTGACCGTCACAGCCCAGTTGTAAATATGTATATTGTCCGGCACTCAGTTTTACAAGCGTAGAGTCTGACGAAATGCGGAACTGGAGTCTCAGATCTCAGTCCCAATACGATTTACTGCGTCATTCAGAAATTGTATTTTGCCAACATGATGTATTTAAGGGTTTCTCATAATTCCGACACTAAATACCGATTATTATTTCAATAAACAACATTTTCGTATTCTTGAACCTTTAGGATGAGACCGATAGGTTGTCCCGAAACGTCGGTAAGAAATTGCCACCACTAGCTGCGTAATAACCCCGAAGAGAACAGTTCTTAACTTTATCACACTGGTCTTTGTAATGAACAGGAGCTGTGTTCTCTCTGAGTTAAAATTAGAAGTTTGGTAATGCGTTTAGATAAGTAAATACTGGGTTCGATCACGGGTCACTTCTGCAACTTTTGTGGTGGACCAAGTGGCACTTGGCCAACGTTTTCTCTGAGTAGGCCTGAGTCTTTGTTCCGCTGTCAGTAAAATTCTACCATTGCACCATAATGTTTCAGTCTTAACAGTATTTTTATCAGGGCGAATCCTGGGAACCATCAGAAAAAGCAATGCTCCTTCTCTCCTGGAATACTATTATATGCCAGGGTGTGAGCTGAGCTGAGTGCTTCCTTAGTTGGCTGTTGAGCCAGGCGGGAAATTCCGTTTCGAAGTTTTGAGGTGTTCACAGAGATCTGTTTGAGAATTCTGTTCTTGTTGTGCATGCCCATGTTTGAAATCCAAAATGAAAGGAATCCTAAAATTTTCTGTACACTATTTGGTCCCAGTGATCAGCTGTCACGTTCACAGGACCCAAATAATATACCAAGTATAATGTCTTGACCGCCTCAAGCAAAGCATTTCAACTTACGCTTGCAAACATTATTAGTATGTGACAAGGCGCGACGTTTCTACACGTCTGTTTGGAGATGATTCTGCTTAAATGTAATTTTCTCGTACGATTCTGTCATATTTTGACGACACATTGAATCATTCACAGTGCGGACCTTTTCCAGCATCCGTACTTAAAATGCACTTAGTAAGAAGCTTCGGGTACGGGATTGATCCCATTCCTCAGCAAAAGAGTGGGTGTAGTGTCGCCCATTTGGATCCGATAGGCAAAACTACTCTAAACTTCTGGGTCCAGAGACTTGCAACAGCCAAGAACAAGGACCAGTCCTTTGCCTGAAACTTGGTGATTTAGTTTTACTTCAAAGTGGGGCGCAAGAGAAAGTCTGAAAAATAATAGATTTCCAATCATTTTCGGAAGAACTCTCTTAGATTCTAACAAATACGCAGTTTAAATCTGTCTACCCGTGCTATACGGTATATTTCAATACTGTCGCAACAATTGTAGTTACAGAATTTTCATACTGTATGCCGATCTTATTCCTTTTCCTTTCCGGTGTGTTTATAGCCAACAGCAGGTTACAAAAATGTGGCTCTGGATTTTACACTTGTGTGATAACTGCCGTGTTTAGGCAGCATTGTTATCTTTCGCCAAATATTAATACAAGAAATGAATTAATTGTTATTTTATATATATGCATCTTGTGTATTTGGTTTTTATGGATACTACTACATGTTTCGGCTGTCCATATCGGATATTAAAACATAAGACTTCATGGATAAAAATACACAACGGGACCTAAGAATAATACAAGTGCTGTTGTGTTGGTCGCCCTTTAGTATGGGCAATGAATGTTGGACTGTGTTTGTCATTTCCGTCAGTATATTTCCTTTATGTGTTGTGTCTGAATTTGAAGTGCCACCGGATATTCTGGACTACCCCACCAGTACGGATATGGTGGTGCGGGAAGGGACAAATGTGACACTTCGCTGCGCAGCTACGGGGTCACCGCCACCCACAGTGACTTGGCGTCGAGAGGGTGGAGAAAGCATCCCATTGGGCAGTGGACAAGAAGGTAGGAAATGTGAATGTATTCAAAATATTGCCCTATGTCGAAAGTAAATACCCTTAGCGGTATTGTTGTGAACAACAGGAAATAAATAAATAAATAAAGTTTAATTTCACCATAGAACAGGCCAGGGAGGCCCAGGGGGAGAGTAGTGGTATAGCTCTACTCTTTATTTCACCTCGGCGCTAGATAGGGGTGGGTGGTCAACGCCACGCCTCGGCCGCTTTAACCCTGGGAAAGAGACCCGATACCCATTTTATAGGAGGCAGTGTGGGTCCCAAAGTCGGTCTGGATGGTTGCGGAAAATCTTGCCCCCACCGGGATTCAATCTCCGGACGGTCCAACCCGTAGCGAGTCGCTATACCGACTGAGCTATCCTGGCTCATAAATAAATAGTGTATAAACGAAATGATACTACATTAGCAAGTCTAGAAACTGCGTACAAGTCTGCTAATAGCTAAGCATGTCACGGCACATGATCTTCAGTTATTTCCATCTCGTATCCTGACGCTTTGTCCCATTAAGTTATATCTTAAGGTTAACTTTAGTATCACATCTCCAGTTTTGTTGAAGCAAAAATGACGGAACTAGGTTCACAGCTTAGAGGTTTCCGGAGGGGCACAGTCGAACAGCGTTATCACTGTACCTTATCACCTGACGAAATAAATAACATATATGTCGAAACGTTGTGATTTGGAGAATATCATGATGGATGATATTAGAAATATAGAAAATTTTATTACATTATAATAACAAAATTTCAAACTAGGCCAGCCCGTGGAGGATTTGTGGTAGACAAAGTCGCACCCGAGAAAAATAGAGTGATTTTTAAGTGTTTGTATATTATTTAAGGATTCTGCCAGCAGTTAAAACATAACACGAACAGTAATGCATACGAGTACCAGAATAAAGACTTAATATCAAAATAGTGCTTTAGCCACGTGTGTTGAAGTCAGTATTTATAAGGCCAACGTGATCGACATTTTCAAGCGCGCTCGCAAAATTGCGAAAAGCGGCTATTAGCTTAGTTGTTTCCGTCCGTCCGCCTGTCTGTCCGCCCTTTCGTCTACTCGTCCGTCCGTCTACACGGTACTACTCGGCTCCCACTGGGCGGATTTTCATAAAATTTGGTATTGAGGATTTTTCGAAAATCTGTCGAGATAATTCAAGTTTCCTTAAAATCGGACAAGAATAAAGGGTACTTTACACGAAGACAAATATACATTTTCTATCATATATTCCCAATTTCTTCTTAGAATGAGAAATGTGTCAGAAAAACCTTGTAGAGAAAATCAAAACACACGTTTTGTGTACAGTAACGTCTTTTTTTGCAAATCGTGCCGATTATGAAATAATGTGGAAAAATATTGCAGAGCGGGGCCGGCCACACATGGCGCATGCGCATTGCGTGCTGGATACCTAAGGCTACAAATACATACACTCAGGCTGTGTAATAGTCATTGCTTTTCTACTGCAACATTGCTTGCACAAAAGCGCCTCAATGTTACGTTATACGTAAATTGCCTGTCTTGTCAGTATTTGTTCTGTTTCTGCCATGTGCCATGGGCACTTCATCATCATGCTGATGAATATTACGCTAATAATTCTGCGTGGTGGTTTGATCTGTCCGCCTGAATGTCTGTCCGCCGGCTCTCACAGTGTTACTGGAAGCGTATGAATCTGTTTCACATTTTTTGTAGATGTCATTTTCAATCACGCATTGAAGAACACCGGTCTCTTTTTTTCTCTTATTGCCAATAGAAATTCATACAAACTCCGGATATTTTGCGGGTCATAGAAACATTGACAAGTAATTACTTACGTTACAAATTATTCTCATTATGATTATCATTATTGTCACTTTGTCGTTCGCGTAAAGCAGAGGAGTTTTGTTTCCATTGAAGCATTATTAGTGTCATTTTCTGATAATTACGGGATTATCTTCCGGTTTTGTCCATGTTGAATTAAATGTTTAAAAATAAATGTTTTCATATTTTAAGAGATTTTAAAAATAATTATGCATCCACGCGTACTCGGATCGTAAATTTTTTTTCTATCCTCTTGTGTGTTTACTCTTTATTTACATTTCGTTTTCAGCAATTATACCTTCAAAATTATTAAGATTAAAATGACGCTCCGTGCTAGTTGGTCGCGGTTCAATTCAACCACAAGCAGGACTTTTTTTTGCTGCAAAACCTAACCGATCCTGGCGACCCACACAGCCATCCGTGTAATAGATAACATAAGAGTTCTTCTTATGGTAAATGAACCGTAGCTTGAACAGACTACATATCTCGAACTACTGAGATTGAGAACAAGAGGAGCTAAACCGCCACTCCCACTTACGCATTCATAGTGTGATATTTAATTACTGATTTGGCAAACTTAATGTTATGTAACTCTTATTACATTATGTTTCAGTCATACCAACATTATGATGTGAAAATAATTTCACTCATTTATGCTTACTACATGTTTCGTTACGACCGTAAGACCGCATTATCCAAAAATATTCTAAGTAAAATGCATTATAATAACTGTTAATATTAGTTTTGTTATAATTATTGCATTAATCTCGAAGTGTGTGCTGCATACTTTAGATCACCGCCCGTCCACTACAGAGATCCCTGCAGTAACTAGTTGATATAACGATAAAAACTCCTATGAAAGCTTATAAATATTATTATAAATTACAGATCGATGAAGAATAACCATTTTCAATAGTAGTCGTGTTTCAGGTAAAAACGCTCCGTGATAGGAGAAACTGCATCGCGACACAGAAAGTAACTTAGTTTCTAGTGACAGTAACCATGGTGTGGGCCAGTCATTAATGTCACCACAGCAGCAACACCAGATTGATCACCGTCTGTACTCACCAGGAGTGCTCAACATTAGCATCAAATGTAGAAAATAGCCGCGAATGAGTCTTACATAACGTGACAATGGGATCGAAAATAGAATAACATTATTAGCGAACGTGATGTGAACCGAAAAAATAAAAACGGAGCACACATTTTGTATGTTAATATGCTAAGTTTATTGTGGTTCTAATTGTGCTGTGCTTACAGTACATTGCATTTAAAATAGTTTGTAGAAAAAGAACTGGGTATTTCACCTGAGAATGGCACAATAGTGCCGAAACATGTAGTGAGAAGGAACAGGTGCAAGAACCCCACAACAACCATCGGGTGTCCTGGAACATGGAGTAATAAATTTAGACGAACAAAATATGACATTGACCTGTACTTCATTTTGACCATAAAAAAGATTAAGGAAAAATAGTTTTAAGAAGAGTAATAGTCTTAGTAATAGTGACAGTAGTAGTATAGTGGTAGTATCAATAGTAATAGTGGCAGTAATAGTAATAACTACTACCTCCATGGGGCAGAAGTCCCTCAGAAGTCAATTATCTCTAAGCTAAAAATCCCTGCTCCAGGTTGGTGGGCCCAGTGAGCACCTGCCAAAGTAAATACTGAAAGAGAGATGTTTAATTTTTTAATTAGTTATCTCAATGAAATCTCATCTACCAATAAATTTCAGGAATATCTATTCTCTTAAATTTTTATAATCAATCAGAGATCAGTCATCTTATCCAAAGCCGAAACCTATAATTGATTTATTTATCGATGTTTTGTCAAAATTTCATACCGTCACGTAGAAGTCTCTACACATACATGCACGTCGTTTAACGGAGGTTTTAGAAAGTAGAATAATTGGTTTATTGTTATTTAACAATGCTGTTTCGACTGTTTTTATCAAAGAGTACTAAATATATTTGGAGAATTATCACGAATTATGAGTACCTTATCATTTCAAACGTGGTCTGCCGTTGTTTGTCTTAAAATATTTTCCAGAAATTCGCCTGCAGATACTGAGGACAGTCACTAATAACTCTTCGTTGCGTTGCCAGTTTTTGGTATTGATACATGACAGATGTTTTTCATGCTGGGATGGTATAAATGTTTTTAATTAGAGGTATGTACAGGTAAAGTAGGGTATTCATTTGAAAATTCCGTGCGAAAAATTGTGTCACTCAGGCATCCCATTCAAAAAGTAATAAGTCATGAAAGAAACAGGCGTCATTAATCTTGAGGAAACTTCTTTGTGGTTTCGTAGACAGAAGTAGCCCTAAAGAAGGGTTCAACCGGCATTATGTCAGAATACTTTCAGTAAGTTACAAAGCTTTTAGATTGTCGGTATTTTAATTCTATTTGATTCAGTTTGCACTCAATAGGTTTGTGAAGGGCGGATTCATTAATCGAATTAGTAGTATATAAATACATACACACATTTTTCATGGCTTGACAACCCTAGTGGGCCCAGTCCTCCCCCTTATTGAGGTTTCGAGATCACTGTCAGGCATTCTACACTCGGTATGACTTCTCCGGACGAGTGATAGGCCTTTCGCAGAGACTTCTAACTGACAACACACAAAACTCACACAAGAGATACATCCATACCTCCGGCAGGATTCGAATCCGGAACCCTGGAAAACGAGCGGCCGCAGACTCATGCCTTAAACGGCGCGACCACTGGGATTGGAAAATTAGTCATATAGCTAGTGAATATGCTTCGTGCATCCGTGCCTGAACGTCTTGAGCGTGAAGTGCGTGGCAAGTGTCTTCAAAATAAGCCTCAGACATAGAGATAAATATTTTATTGAAACGCTCTGTCAAATGCTAAACTTATAAGAAATTTGTGTATTTAAATGAAGTTTGAGTAAGTGTTATTGATGCAGTGGTGCAGGAAGAAGCCGGCGTGATTTGGCACTGTACTTTAAGAAGGACGGTACGTTGTCTTTTTTGGTTGATTTGAAAAGTTTTTATTTTGACGCGTTTCTTATAGGCATATTACTGTATGTAGTCTGTTACTGTGATTAAAATATTGATAGATATAAAGGTTTATGAATATTTTTTTGGCTATTGAATAGGCTACTGTATATCCTCCAGATTTACATCGCGGGAGAGATGTTCACTGTGCTATGCCTATATCAGTCCTTTATCGTCGAAAATGCTGTGAAGAAATAACGAGAGACGATATGCGTGGGTAAGCACAAGCTAACGTGTAGCCATATATAAAAACATATTGAGGGTCATATCACATTTATTTTATTCGTGTCCCTGCAGCTTTCCCAAGCTCATTCTCTGCGCCATGTATCTCGTTTAGTGCACCCTCTTCTGCACATTATGTCATCTTCCCCATACCCATTTTAACATTCTCCATTATTCCCTCATGCTTTCGGATTGGTATCTCTATGTGTAGAGTTACATGAACATGGTTAAGTTGGCAATACTTCTTTCAGATTAAGGAATCACATATAAGGCCTTTCTTCAAGAGCTGTAAGAGGAGATCATGTATTCAAAATAGGTCATTGAATAATATTGGCTTATCTGTATTGAGAAAGAGATATCACGTGGTGGATATACATTTTGTGAATTGCTTTGTATTTTTCTGCCATATTTGTGTGGAATGTAATCCAAACTATATTACGTAACCCTGCCTTTTGTTTTTTTTATTGCACCATATTCCTTTTGCTTACAAGGGAATCCCATTCGGACTAGCGCACACAATAACATTATGTCACTTACGTTTGCTTTTCTTCTAACATAAACAAGCCTTTCGCTGCTGCTGTGTGGCGCTTGATGCTATAATTTCTGTGGTTTCTCATGCAGCGAAGAGGTTTGCAAACAGAAGCCCCTTTCGTGGTTGGCCTAACTAAAGTCCGCGGCAGTGTCTTAAATGTTTTCTTTATTGACACAATTTCGTTGAAATATACATCTCTAGATACGACGTTCATTGTCCCGCATTTACTATATTCGCTTATTTGGTAGGTAGTCTGATGAAAAGACGGCCATGTTGAACATTGTCATTTAGCGAAATACATACCGGCATTATGTTTATTGGACCGTGCATCATCTTGAGAGTTGAATAAAGAGAGAACAACCTGATGCCACTTGCTTTTTATTTAATTATGTAATGCTCAACATGTTTCGGATGTTAATACATCCATCCTCAGGAGCTTGCGACTTATTTGTTGAGTTATTTCATGGGTTGTATTGCTCTTGTTCGATGCGTGTTGGTGTTCGTTGTGGTTTGGCTGGCTGAAGCACTAGTGCTTCAGCCTGCATCCGGATACCACACCACCCCAGCCAAACCACAACGTAACACCAACACACATCGTACCAGAGCAATACAACCCATGAAATAACTCAACAAATAAGCCGCAAGTTCCTGAGGATGGATGTATTAACATCCGAAACATGTTGAGCATTAAATAATGAAATAAAAAACAAGTGACTTCAAGTTGGTCTCTTTTTATTCAAATACCGGCATTATTTTGTGTATCATGCATTTGGCTCTTTTAACGTCTTATCTTGCATTAAATGTTGAAGTTTTTTTCGTTCTCGTATCTGAAGACGTCGCGGTGAGCTGACAGGCGATGTTTCTCCAACATAAGATTGGGCAGTAATTGGCAGACTCTCACGACGAAAACAAAGCAGCCTTACTTACTCGAGAAATGCAGCAAAATAGTTCAAGAATGTAGTCCGCTGGAATTTGGTGTGTTATTTGAAACCTGCGACGGAGCTGGTTTTCTTAAGGCCCGCGGCCAGCGATAACAATAGCCACCACTGACAGAAATTACAAACTTAAAAAAATTCACAATTATTTTTTGTGTTTCATTTGTATGAATAATTTAAAATCTGTTGAACGTAGAAAATCATTTTTTTAATTAAAATATTTTATTTTCCGCCCCTTGAACTCTGCTGCCCGTAGTGGTCACACCACTCGCCTCAGTCTAGCTACGTCCCTGTTTGGAATTACAAGAAAAAAATTAATATAAGGTCTGGGTCTTGAAGAATTAAGATAGGCATTGTTGACTGCACTTACGTGGCTCAGAATGTGGTCCTACAGCATGTTTTTGAACACTGTAATGAAACATTATGCGATATAAAGTGACGACAGTTCCTTGCTTACGTGAGCCACTGTTAGTTCTTGTATGCGCCTGGCTATTTATGTTACGTCTTTTGCAACTCAGTTATAGCGACTAGGCTAAGGCGTGGACGAATTGGGAGTCGGGGTTTGCTTTTCGGCATAAGCAAGATTCTTTCTGCACTCCATAAATTACAGAGCAGATCTTGGGGCACAGCAGCGCCTGTATCCAATTAGTACTTGGCGTTCTTTTCCCGGGAATAAGACTGCCGAGGGGTGACGCTGATCACACGTCTACGTCCGGTACCGGGGTTCAGATTGCGTGTTGTTTAACTTCCACTTCCCTAACGCTTCAACGGTGTGGTATTTAATTAAGCAGGGTGACAAATTTTGGCTTTTAAGGCCATTAATCTGTTTGTAGTAACACAAATAAAGCAGTGATCAACCGTCTACCGCCAAACAAACTATTTATAATATTACCTGAAATTACATTATTTTATTTTATTTTAATTGTGAAAATGGCTTCAGCGCAAGCCGAAATATATGCCTGACTACCTCATATAATATCATAATAAAATATAGACAGGGATGTTTGACATTTGATTACTGGTTTCTTTTTACATTAAGTTGTGACTACATGAGATCAGAAATGCTCAAAAGCTCTTTAAATATATTTTTCGTTCTAAATATTTAACGACATATAAAACTGATTTCGTGGGCCGAGTAGTTCAGTCGGTATAGCGACTGACTGCGGACTGGACGGTCCGGGATCTAATCCCGGTGGGAACGAGATTTTCCGCCCGTCCAGACCGGCTCAGGGGCCCACCCAGCCTCCTATATAATGGGTACTGGGTCTTTCCCGGGGGTAGAGGCAGTCGAGGCGTGGGGCTGACCCCCCACTACCATATAGTGCCGAAGGTCCTAGAAAAGAGTAGAGCTATACCTCTACTCACCCTAAGGGCCTGCGTGGCCTATAAAAAATGTGAAAAAAAATGTGAAATCCTACCCAAAACTGTTTTCTGCCTCTTAAACAGTAGACACCATGAAACTGATAGTGCCACTTGCCTTAGAAGAAGACGTGTAGCTTTGGAATAAAATAACTCAGATTTAATAGAGTATACACAGAGGCAAATAGCGTACGTAGAACATGCGCGTAGTTCATTCAAGTACGACTGTGCATCGTTGTCATTGTTACGATACGATACAACAAATTGTACACCGCGTGTATCTGAAGAAATCACTATCACGTACGTTGCTGAAACGAGAAAGAAGTTAGAAATGAAGATAAGCAGACGCCGGAGTGCGCTGTAACTTGCACGTTCCTCGCGATTCGGAGAGCGGACTGTCCCATCTGAGCGGATCCTGCGCTCTAAATGTCTAAATTCGTGGCGGAACTGAAAATATCCGCCATGGGAGTATCTTGCGTCTTCTACTTTCTCGTACAGTTCTCATTGCTTTCAACTCACTGCATATAATGCGATACAAAAATTTCTTCACAATGGATCCGTAATTCTTTGTGCGTTTTTAAGCACATTATGTAAGTTATGTTCTAAGAAATGTTACTGGAATCGGGACCTGCAATTTCTCTTACATGTTTTTTGTTATTCCAGAATTTCATTTAATACAGTGGTCATTCTTTTCAATCCTGCTTGATATTCATGAGGAACTAAATTAAAACTGGACCCGAAATTATTCTTTCTCAAATGAAGAATTTGGTGATTCGCCGATATTGGTGCAGGAAAATTGTAGCCTTAAAGTTTGATGGATCTCTTGTATGCTTCTGTTATCTGTAAGAGGGTAAAATCACTTCCTTCAGCATACCTAGAATTTATCATTCACGTAGTTTAACTTTCAGCTGTGGGTAACCTATGAAGATCGAACGCAGTGTTAAGTGACCTAAGCAACGGTGTATTTAAATTTCGTTTTTTGTCACTAAAATAATTCTCCTTATACTTGTATGAAGTTACATAGTTTTGTGGTGAGTGTTGCCATAATTAGCATTTTTAAGCGTTTCGAATCCTTACGGAGCGCCTATTATAATGACACTGTCCGCTTACTTTATGAAACATTACGTATTACATGTTTGTTTAGATCGGATAGTTGTAGCGAATGCTTTACCTGAAGATCTTCAAATATCTTTGCGCGCACGTGCATTCACTTCCGTGTTCCGCACACGTTGAACGTTTTCACCAATCTCGGATAAGATAAACAAGATTGGAGTGTCTGTACTTGTCTAGCACAACTATATGATGGTAGAGATATGTATAAAATTTATTACATAAAGAACAACTACATGTTTCGGCCCTTTACATTGGCCATCTTGAGGTTGAGAAATTAAAAAAAAACTTAGTAAGCAGCTATACTCGACGTATGTGGGTTGTATACAGTGGGGTGGTAAGAGGGTAATTACCCACACCACCCATCCTACATAACACATGCGAGATCTCGAACCCACTTCACCTCTTACCTCTTCGAATTAGTTAATGTGTTCTAACTCTAATTTTTACAGTTAATTTAACATGTAACATTCATAAAAATTCGTAATAAGAGGATAGATATTTGGCCTGAAGATGGCGCGATTCTAGCAAAATATGCAATGTGTATAAATGAGTAAAAAGTTTGCACACTAATTTTTGATTGCTTGAAACATGTAAAAATAAGTTTATACGAACAGAACATGAGACAAAATAGTTATAAGGAATTGACTCTTTTATAAGCTATTTTTAAGTCTTCTATGTTTCTGGTATCCAAGCTTCACACACGACATCATCAGACCATCTAAATGTGTGTTGCAGTACCCAGCATTGAGGGCCCGGTGTTCAACATCACCAGGGTGAACCGACTGCACATGGGAGCGTATCTGTGCATCGCAACAAACGGCGTTCCGCCAACAGTGAGCAAAAGAATCATGCTTATAGTGCATTGTAAGTTTCTGTCTTATTTCTGTGACCTAGCACATAATATTACCTGAAATTTGTCACACATAACCTCAACGTTTTGTTTATTTTTTCTTAGTAAAAGAAATAGAGCACTTTTGTGTGAAAACTGTAGGGGTAAATTGTGTATGCTCCCTATCCACACATCACCATATCCTTCACTTCACTGAATGTTTTATCTTCTGCTCCTTTTAAAGTGAAATGCATGTGTGTCTTTTTGTTAAATGCATTTCTTTATTTAACATATTGCAAAAGGGCGCCTTAAGTTTTCATTGCTTAATTTTTCAAACTTATGTTTACGCATAGGTTCGATTAAACACACAGATTGTTACTTCTATGCATAATTTCGATTAACAATATAAGTTATTTCTAGTCCCACTCCAGTGACAGAAATCCCGCAGCCATTTTAACGAGCTAGGAGCAGATACGCTGGAATCATTCTCCATTTCCGTCGGCCATAATGTAGGCTTATATTGCGTCTGCTGGCCGTTCTGTACAATAATTAAAAAGAATCTTCTGAATGAGAGATAATTAGATTAATTAACTGCAGAATTTTTAATTAGTATCTGGCGAATTTTTCGGCTTATGATAAAGTAAGCAATAAGTTTGTATTTAAAATATGAAACTTATACTTTCAGGAATTAGTTTTATTTCCATCTGCTGCACATAGCTACTTTCTACGCTCCAACGAATTTCGGCTACCTATTGCAGCCATTATCTGGGGGCTATAATATTATACAGACACAAGCAGTGTATCATATATCAGTAAATGGACATTATAGAATATTAAATTGATGTACTTTGTTACTAAACATTTTCCAGATTAAAATAGAAATTAAGAATTAAAACGTGAAATGTAAGAATGTAAACAAGCTGTCTCCAAACATCTTTCAGAAGATATGTAACACAAGAAGAGTTTGGAGACAGTTTATTACATTCTTACGTTTTACTTTTTAATTCCTATATTTCAGTTTTAATAGTTTTTAGTAATACTGCACATCAGTTGAAAGTTCTACAATGTTGATGTATATATGTTTACCATTAACTGACTTACGATGCGCCGTTTGTGTCTTTATAATATTACAGCTCCCTGATGATGGCTGAAATAGGCAGCCGAAACATGTAGGAGCGCTGAAACTAACTTTGTACAGTAGCTGGAAATACATCTAGTGTGTAGAAACAATTGCGCACAATATGTGTAACATTACATATATTATTATTTTATGTTTTGACTTGATGCTTCACTCGTTTGCAAGTCTATGAGTTGAGACTTGCTACCCTGACATTAATGTGGCTTTTACGAGGTCACCGTGGACGATGAAGTGAACTAAACCAGAAGAGCGTGTTAGCCACTCCAGGGAATTGTCTGTCACCCATGAGCAAATAACAACTCCGTTACACACTGTACAATGAACACGACAATGCAGTGACTGTTTTAGTCTTATTGACTGCAGTTCCTCCGATGATTTGGATCCAGAATCAACTGGTGGGAGCACAAGAGGGTCAGCAAATGACACTTGAATGTCACTCAGAAGCCTATCCTAAGTCAATCAACTACTGGACTAGAGACAAAGGGGACATAATAGCACAAGGTAAGATATGCTGACGAGGCTGAGTGCTTAGAGCGTAGATCAATAGACCAGTTGAGAATGTCAACATAATTATTGTTCCACGTAGTATTCAAGATCAACAGTTTAGTGTTACATTCTTCACATTCCTTTTTATTCTTCAAATATATTATTAACATTTTGTAGCATAGTGGTTATTGTATGTACCGTCAGGTTTAACATTAAAACTAAGCTTTTGGCCCACACAGTATACATGTGTCAGCATTTTCTTAGAATTGCTAAATAAATAGCCATTTTTCTCTAAAAATCATTCAGAACTGGTCTTTTTATTGGCAGAAAACTGTGTTACCAGTGAGTAACGATCTGAATGTTTTCGTATATTGTAGATTAAATTTACTTTTAAATCTGTTTATGAGTCCTGGGTAGGTTCGGGAGAACTGAACATCAAGACAAATGCCAGCATGCGAAGTTGCACAGCGACCCCCTCCTGACAAAAAACAAATGCCTGGTTGACTTGAGGAAGCCAGGTATGCAACACGCAGTCGAGTATCTTGTTAACTCGTATACTTGCCTTAATGGAGAATAACGAGACATCTTGGTGATACAAACTGGAATTCGATTACACTTTGCTCCCTTGCAGGATGAGATGGAGCCGTAAAACATGGCGATCCAAGCTTTTATGATCAAAAGCTTCATCTGTTTTTATGATACAGCTCAAGACAGAATTCCGGTGACACTTGATTGCCGGTAGGTTAGGCAGTAGTGACCTTAATATTCATTCCGTAAGTATGCTAGAATAGAACACGACAAGTAATCCAATTTCAGCTAAACTGTATTTTAAACAGAGTGGAGAAAATTTGTTTTATCTCATATTGGGACATTTTCCAGTACTTGATTCCTTGTTATGGCAAATAGGAACTGCTGCAGGCATATGAGATGAGAAATTGTAGTCATGTTGTCCGGGATAGGAAGAAATATTTCTGTATTAACCCTATGAACTAAGTTCTGTCTTAACATTTCTTGCAACACAATGGACAATGAAATGAGGTAGAATGAATTCATGGCACATTTCTGTCCTGACACTTCAGCAAAATTTAATGAGATTTCTGAACACGTTCAAGAGTTCTAGGACTAGCATAACAATTCTGGTGCTTTCCCTGTCCTATGGTTGATATAAAAGGTATGAGTGTATGGATTTTAATAAAGTAGGAGTTGTAACAGTACGTTACATTGTAACACAATGAAATTAATTGAAAATAGATTTATAAATTGGGGGGCCAGGAATCTTCCTTTCATCATTGTTGAAAATAAGTGGTTCCGGTATTCTTCGTATCTACTCGAAAAGCCGGTGTTTATCTTTGAGTTTAGAAGCTTAGAAGACTGCATACAGTGGAAAAACTTTGGGGCATTTTTCTACTGTTTTCGATAACGTTTATTTCGAAAAACATAAGGCTTAAGGGAAATGTATATTAGACATAAAATTTGTCCTTTGTTTTCGTATAAACGTTTACTCGTATTCCCATCATTTTTAGCTCTGACAATATTTACGGTTTTATATTCAACTTTCCTGCAGAAAAGCGTTCTTTATATAAAGTCTCCGTTCTTTGAGTCCGATTCTGGTAAGAAAATTCAGTAAAAGTTGCTAATTCTGAATTTAGTGAAAAACCATGCGGCGCTTCTTTGATTGTTACACCCGGACAGACATGTAGGCAGGTAGCCACGATAAAGCTAATAGTCGCTGTCTTAAAATTTATAGTTTGAAACTTGCAAATATCAGTATATTTTATAAATGATTTGTAGCCGATGAAAAAATAGATTTACAGTTATGACGTAGCCTCAACTATGTTACCTTTAGGTTTATATCTGTTTTTGACCTAAAGAAAAACAAATAAAGGGTGTCGCTATTATTATTTGCATCTCTTGGCTCAAGATTTAGGTACAAATCACTTGTAAGAAACCCCAACACATTTTAGGTTTACTGATTATTCGTGTCATTGAGACAGATGAAGTAAGTAACAAATTGAGTACATGCGGTTTCCACTACCGGGCGCAAAGATAAATGACACTGAGATGTCCTGAAGTGAATCACAAAGTTACCGTTTGAATAAATGACCATCGCTCGAAACTTCTACGTCTATGAAAAGGAGAGACAAACTGTTCTTGAGAGAGGAAGAAACTGCTTTAGAAACTTTCGCACAATAGTATGACGAAGTTGCCACTCTACAAGAATTCAAGTCTTATCTGGCTTTATATTAGCTGAAACTAGTCTTTCACTTTAAATCACAAGACAGTTAATACATATTAGGTTAACGAAATACTCGTTACAGGCATATTATGACTTCCCGTTAAATCTTACGGCTCTAGTACAACAAAGTGAAATCTGAAAATTTCTTATGGTATGTCCATTCGACTACTATGGCTGGCGTGGCGAATGTTTAGGGGACGAATATAACTATTAAACCAAACATATTAAGGTTTGACGTTCAGGTGGCCGTGCATCTTGATAAAATCTTATACGAGGGTGTGCTGATAAGTCCTTAGCCCCACCTACTTCCCGATGTCTTAGGACGGAATCGATAGTGGCCTTGGAAAGAGGGGTCTATTCATGTGCCGAATTGCAAGCCTTTTCTTGTTACAGAGGCTGGAATGAAGCATGTCAGGCGACGCGCGCGATTTCAACAACATGGAGACGTGAGCTGTCATCAAGATTTCTTCCTGCAAGGCAAGGAGCCGAAGGAAATTCACGCCATTCTGTAAGAAACATTAGGGGAATATGCACCATCATATGCCACCGTCAAAAACTGGGTGCCCCAGTTTAAACGTGGTGATTTTTCCACCTGTGATGCGCCTCGTCCTGGACGACCCAAAATAGTGACCAGCCCTGAGATTATTGATCAAATTCACGAGCTAATATTGAAAGACCGCTGGATTTTGGCTAAATCAATAGCTGAGCAACTGGGCATCTCACGTGAGCGGATTGGGTCCATTATTCATGAAGATTTTGACATGAAGAAGCTCTCCGCGAAGTGGGTCCCGAAATGTCTGAATGCAGATGAAAACGTCAAGGGTGCCAGTCGTCTGAGCAACTCTTGGAATTTTTTCGGCGCTATCCAAATGATTTCCTGTCGCGATTGGTGACCATGGACGAAACCTGGTTATATCACTATGACCCGGAGACAAGGCAACAATCAGTGGAGTGGAGGAATAGCGGCTCACCCCGCACCAAAAATTCTGAGTGCAAAAATCGGCTGGAAAAGTTCTCGCCTCGATTTTTTGGGATCAAGACGGCATCCTCCTCATTGATTATCTTCCAAAGGGCCAAACTATCAACGCGGAATATTAGTCATCTCTGCTGGTGCAATTGAAGGACATTTTGAAGGGAAAACGCAGCGGGAAGGTCACAAAGGGGAGGTCTTGTTGTTTTGCACGACAATGCCCCGGCTTACCGGGCACTTGCAACCTAGAAGAAACTGCTATACCTGGGCTTCCAGTGTCTTGATCACCCACGCTATTCTCCGGGTCTGTCCCCGTCGGACTACCGCCTGTTCCCTGGACTGAAAAAAAAAAGAATGGTCGCCATTTTTCGTCCGACGCGGAGGTCATTACTCCCGCGGAGACCTGGTTGGACGGACAACCTTCTGAATTTTTTTGAGTGGCTTACATTAGTTAGAACAACGAGCTAAGAAATATATTGAGCTTCGTGGGGAGTATGTTGAATATATCTCGAGTTTGGTCGCTGTAGCTTGTTTCCTTCCTGGTCGGGCTAAGGACTTATCAGCACTCCTTCGTAATAAAACCAATTAGATGCACGGAACGTCCTGATCCTGCTCGCAAGCAGTCAGTAAACCTGTATGACATATACCATTGCTGTGTGTACTGTAAAAAAACTCCTGATGGTGGACAGAGGAACTGTCCGAAACATGTAAAATTTTATTCCAAAAATAAATTTGAGAGCGCATCTAGTTGGTTTTATTATAAACACATATTAATATTGTACATCCTTATCATAACATATGTCTCCCTTATATTTAGATAAACTTTAGCTAACTATTTCCATGGTGTGAAGCATTCCTTGCAAATTTCGTTTCTACGTGGTCGCGCCTTCCAGAAGCTGTGAAACACAAAAGTTTAATTTAATTCTGTTTCAGTTCAGTCCCCAACAACATACCGTAATATCAGAGAGCCGTTTTTATATAACGCACTTTTCTAAACCAAATTTATCAAAGGGTAACCTTTATGTGATATTTCCAGATGAAATTTTATGTAATTTGTATATAGAAGGCAAAGCAATACCTGAACAGGCCGTGAGGTTTCCAGGAGGTTGAGACTCCCAGATATCATGACAATCAGAACATGAAGGTGGTAAGGTTTTCAGCCCTACGCACTGGCTGCCTTTACTCTTCAGGAAATATTCCTAGTACTCATTTCTATTAGAAGCTGAGTAGACCCCAGGACCATAGTGCGGCCGGAATGCTTATGTCAATGAAAAATTCCAATGATACTATCGGGAATCGAACCCGCGACCTTCCGGCTTTTAACGTAGTGCCTCAATCAACTGTGCCACCGCGTACCCACACTATCTTCCCGTCATCTGCACGGTAGGTAAAAAGCAAGGAATTAAAAAGAACGAAAGGAAATGTTTTAAACCAGACTGTGTTTTGTCCATAATTTCCAAAGGAGGAAAGAACTGTAGGAAAAGAAGAAAGCTTCTTTGAACCTCACTTAAATCTAGCTACTTAATTAGCATTTTTATGAGAAATTCTGGAGTTACTAATATTAAGGATTTTGGTGCGTGGGCTAAGGTCACCAGCGATGCGTCATGCAACATTTTACTGCTCAGCTAATGCATTGTTATCCTTCTGCGAGAAAATGCTATGATCGTTAAATATATCATTTGATATCAGCATTCAAATTACGTTTCTTAAAAAATAATTACGTAACAAAAGGACTATATAAAAATGTGTATAGAATATTACGTCATTTAATTATAACTTTTAATTTATGCGATCACTCCTGTACATCAGTCATAAAGCAGTTAAATCGATAAAACTGCCTCCTGAGAACGCGGCATAAGAAAAGTTCTTTTCCACCAAATTGCACTAATTCCTGAATATAAAAGCACTCCTACATTTTTTAGCTTCTCGATAGCCATCTTCAGGGAACATCAATATTGAAAGACCTATAGAGAGTTGCTATACATCTGGTGAGTTGTAAATGGTAAAATACATGATATTAACATACTATTGAAACATTAATGTAGGGTGTTGTGTTAATATTATTTTAAAATTATTGTAATATCAGATAGTTTTTACCAAGACAGGCAGTGTCCGTATAACCTAACATGTGAGATGCGTTCGTGCAACCATTGTTGCAGTGGAAAAAAAATACTTACTACATATTCTGAGTGTGTGTTTGTACCTTGGATATCCATCATGCAATGGGCATGCGCCAAATTGCAATCTGTGACCTGTCCGGCTGTGCAGTATTTTTCCACGTTATGTCATAAAGGACACGATTTTCGGAAGAAGTTACTGAGCGTGAAATGTGTGTTTTGATTTTGTCTGCAACTTTCGTCTGAAACATTTTCCCCATTCTAAAAAGAATTGAGCTGGATATGGTCAAAACTGAATATCGGTCTTCATGTAAAGTACCCGTTATTCTTGTCAGATTTTAATGAAACGTGTATTTTCTACATAGATTTTAGTAAAACACTTACGTATCAAATTTGATGAAAATTCGTCCAGTGGAGGCCGAGTTGTCCCATGCGGACGGACAGACAGACATGACGAAGGTAACAGTCGCTTTTCGAAATTTTGCGAAGGCGTTTAGAAACTGCTGCATTCAAACATTGTGAAAGAGTGGCAGCTCTTCAAGTTTTATTTATCGTTAAATCGTGTATGTGGACTCTCTTTGTACACCATATGCGATCATTATGTAGTGAATTATCGTTTCTCTCTTCAGTCGTTCCAGGCATGTGCTATGCTATTCTTCAAATTAGACCATGCTATGTACCTTGCATATCCCTTACAGTTCATTGATTCTGAACGAATTTTCCTTTTATTTGATTCCATATAAACTGAGCTACTGAAAACTTCCTTAATTGTGTTACTTCCTGGAGCTTTATGTTGTTTTCTATCAAGAAAATTAGAACACCGGTACACCTTTGCACGTATGGTATTTTTGCTCAGTAAAAAATATGCTTAGTAAAATGTTCAAACAAATGGGATATGTGTGCACTAGCGAGTTAAGTCCTTACAAATTGGAAAAGGACACATAAAACACCAACTCATAGTTAAATTTCGAAATTCTTTGCTACTTACCATGCATCAACAGTTTATCAGTTATGAGATCTTCAGTTAACGTTAGAGCAGATTGCTCCTGCTGGACTTGGCATCTTTACTTCAGTTCAGCGACGTCGACCTTCTGTCTTTCGATTGCCGCCCTATGAATTCTTCATTAGGAGGTGCCGTACTGAATGTCGACGGAAGGAGTATCCCATTACTCTCCATGTCCCACTGTCTTCTCTACTCTCTCTCCTACACAAATTCCCTGCACCTAACCGCACCCGGCCAATTCATCCGTGAACCCGCGAATAAGTTTCCTCCAGGGCTTCATGTCTCACTAAAGTGCAGCTTTCCGCTGCCGGCAGTTCGTTTGAAATATTCATTGTGTCGCTGGGAGATCGGGCAATATCCAGCCCCGCTGATGTAGGAAAAACAGCTCTCACTTTGGTAAAAGAGAATTAAATCAATGTATTGCCCGTGGATTCTTTGCCGTTCACACTTTATCTCTCTATTTAACGTAAACCTTTGCTGTGGAATAATTTCGCACAGAAGCATAAGTTTCTGTGCTATAAACTCAGTGTCATGAACATAACTTACAGATGAATACTGCAACTCAGCTCTTGAGTGGACGAAGGTGCTATGGATTAGTTAAACTTCCGTCAGAAACTTAACGGAAATTAATTACGTAGATTCGTATAATTAAACCAACTAGACGCATTAATTTCTCAAATTTATTTTTGGAATAAAACTCTACATGTTTCGGATTGTTTGCTGACAGCTGCAACCTGTTAGCAAACCTATTGCTGTGTGTACAGTAAAAATTCCTGATGATGGATAGAGGAACTGTCCGAAACATGTAGAGTTTTATTCCAAAAATAAATTTGAGAAATTAGTGCGTCTAGTTG
>Ga0123354_10000988_pt1 | contig 32363 bp, 28 predicted proteins | sample TergutLab28metaG_2_FD_97872 | JGI IMG/M metagenome (GOLD analysis project Ga0123354, IMG submission 97872) | Labiotermes labralis P4 segment gut microbial communities from Petit-Saut dam, French Guiana - Lab288 P4 | ecosystem: Host-associated > Arthropoda: Insects > Digestive system > Gut ... | reverse complement strand
GTGGGGCCACCGTGTCCGGATTGCGCGTCAGGGTGCGGACCTGGTGGCCGCGGTCGAGCAGGAGAGGTACGAGGTAACTGCCGGTGTATCCGTTTGTCCCTGTGATCAGGTCTATTGTCATGTTACGAGAGTATCATACAGTCGTATGAATGACAATCTGATAGGGTGACCTGGTGAAAGCAATCAGACGTACGCCAGAGGCCGGCTCGAACCCAAGCTCTGGCTTAGGGCCAGACCCGACCAGTGGTGCGACCACTCGCGAGCGGCTCCTGGCGGCCACCGTCGTTTCACTGAGGGCCCACGGTCCAGCCGGGCTCACCTCACGCGAGATCACTCGGGCGGCGGGGGCGAACCTGCAGGCGATCACGTACCACTTCGGCTCCAAGGATGCCCTGGTCGCCGAAGCACTCATCGGCATGCTGCGCGAGCGACTGGTGCCCGTGCGTACTGTCATGGACTCAGAAGCCGACCCGACTGAACGGCTGTTTGACGCCCTGGGCACCATCATCGGCTCGTTCAGCGCCGCCCGAGCCGATCTGGCCGCCTATGCCGACGCAGTGGCAGCCGCCTCCAGCAACCCGGCACTGGCCACAGCTTTGACCGCCCTCCACACCGAACTGGTCGACTACATCGCCTCACTGATCGTCGAACTGCAAGGCGAGGGATACATCCAGCGCTGGGTGGACCCACCCGCGATGGCAGCAATGCTGGTCGCCATCGGAGACGGCCTCGCCATGCACGCCCACTACGGCGAACCCGACGTCAACGGCGTGCTCGACCAGATCGCTCAGCTCCTTCTCGCCGCCCGCGAACCCCGCAAGAGTCTTGCGCCGGCGGCCACCCGGCTGCTCCTTCGACGCCTACGCTCGCTCGCGCTCGGTTGACACCATAGGAGTCCGGGCGGTCGCCGCTGAGATGGTGTGATCGGCAGGACTAGACTCGTCTGATGCCTTCCACGACCATGATTGGCAGTTATCTGTGCGCGTACGTCCTGCTGGTCGGATTCTTTGTCATTGAGCGTTTTGTCCGGCGGGGCGAGGGTACGAAGGACATGGGGCGTACCCGCTTCGACCAGGGTAGTACGACCGTGATCTCCGTGGTGATGGGTGTGGCGTTCGTGATCGTCCCTTTGGCCCCACTGTGGAACTGGCTGGCCATCGGCCCGGTCTTGGGCATCTGGGCTTGTGCCGTGGGAGTCGTCGCCGGTGTCGTCGGCCTGGTCATCCGGTATGTGGCGTTCTCCACCTTGGGCCGCTTCTTCACCCGGACACTTCGCGAGCAGGAGGACCACCAGCTCGTCACAACAGGCATTTATCGCCACATCAGACATCCCGGGTACCTGTCCGACATCCTGATCTTCGCCGGAGCCAGTCTTGCCATGCGGAACATGACAGTATTCATCGTTGTCATTGTGATGTTCGTTCCCGCGTACCTCTATCGGATTGGTGTGGAGGAGAAGATGCTCATCGAAGTCTTCGGTTCTGCCTACACGCAGTACCAGCAGACTTCCCACCGCCTGATCCCAGGGCTGTGGTGACGGGTGGCCGAGGCTGACACAGTCGTTGTCAATCACCACATCTATGGGATTCCTGTCCCATGGACGGAAAATTTGGTTGGCCCTAGTGTAGAGATAGCTGTTTCTGGGCAGCGCAGGCCGGATATCTGGCGTTTCCATCACCCAGGCACAAGGGGGAATCATGGTTTCCGTAGCGGCGATTATTACGCTGATTGTCACGGTGGTTATTGCCATCGCGATGCCAGTCGGCTTGTTCTTGGGTTTGCGCAAACGGTTGAAGTAACAGGTTGTGCCAGTGGTGGCCGGCGTCGTTGTCTTCATCGTCTTTGCCGAAATTCTGGAGCAGATACTTCATCTGGTGGTGCTCCATCCGGCGGCCGATGGTACGAATTGGATGATGTCGGGCCATCCCATCTGGTATGTGGTGTATGGCGCCCTGGCCGCCGGGGTTTTCGAGGAAACGGGACGGTTCGTCGCCTTCACGATCCTCAGGCGGCGATACCAAGGTGTGCGAACGGCCGTGTCGTACGGGATCGGCCACGGCGGCATGGAAGTAGTGCTGGTTCTCGGTTTGACGATGGTCAATTACCTGATAATCGCTGTCATGATCAACACCGGCCATGCTGGGATTTTTCCTTCCGACATGGTGACTGCGCTGGTCACGGCCCCTCCATCAACCGTCATTGTTCCGATTCTCGATCGCGTGATCGCCATGGTGCTCCATGTGTCACTGTCTGTCATCGTCTGGACTGCGGTGACACATGCGAGGCGCCGTTGGCTGTTCCCGGTGGCGATTGTCTTGCACGCGATCGCGGACACTCCGGCTGCCTTCGCGCGAGCAGGCAAACTCTCCTCCATCGCGATGACCGAAAGTCTGACGGGGGTCGTGGCACTTGTTGTGGCGGTTGTTGCGGTGTACCTCTTCCGTCAGGCGAGAGCAGAAGAGAAAAGAACCGTGCCAGACTTGGTCGCCGCTGCGATCCCATCACTGTCTGAATATAGCGTCGTGATACGGTCCCTGTCTGACCCGGGAGTCCTGGGTACGATAGCAAGTAGGTCAAAGATGCGGGACCTGTGTTGCCCTCCGATAATCCGTGTAGCCCGGGTTGGGGGGAAGGTCGCACAGGCGCGACGTACTGCTCCAGATCCTGACCGTCACACCGGGCGGCACATCGACCGACTTGAATGGTCACATCCAGGGGCCGGGTGTGAAGACGCCCGAGCAGGCGGCGGCTGCCATCATCGGATTCTTGGTTGACGGCCAGGATCACACCGGCCAGGTGATCAACTTCGACGGCACTGTATATACGTATGCCGGTGGGCGGATCAGCTAGGCTGACGGCATGGGAAGCAAAACTATCATCGTGGTTCGGCACGCGAAGTCGGAGTGGGGGACCGGTGAGCCCGACTTTGACCGGCCACTGGCCAGGCGCGGTTTTCGCGATGCCTACGCGCTGGGAGCGATACTGGCGCCGTACTGTATCGACCTGGTCTGGTGCTCTCCGGCGCGGCGTACCCGTGAAACCTGGGAACAGGCATGTGCCGGGGGAGCCCATGGCGATCAGGTCGATGTGCGACGGTCTTTCTACGGCATGTGGTCGGAATCGCTGATCTCAGAAATGGCCGCGCTGGACGAGTCCCTCGCCGTCCTCGCCATTGTCAACCATCAACCGACGGTGGGTGATCTGGTCTACACCCTGGCCCAGCCGTCGTCGCTCGCCCAGCAGGCGGCCGAGTTTTTCCCGACCGCCGCGGTGGCGATCCTGACCCATGCTGGCGACTGGGGCACCATCGGGGAGCACACCTGCACGCTGGAGAAGTTCACCAGGGCCCGTGCTGCCGCTCAATCAGGCGAAAACCGTTAGGCCTGCCACACACCGGCACGCTGCAACCAGGCCAGTACGGACAACCGCCGCGTCATCTCACACGAACCTGACGAAAGGCGATCTGTTGGGGGCACTGTATCCTTATCAAACGGCGGGGGAGTGACGAGCATTGTGAGTTTGTGTGTACTGTGAGCCCCGGGCCATTTTTCTGAACATTATCTGAACATTGTCTGAGGATTCGCGAATTTTTCGCTGTTTTATCCCTTGATTCCTGGTGCTCGGTAGACTATTATGCAATCAGTTGCGCATGACGCAAATCATATGGTAGAAATGCATCTGTATTATCTGGCAACCAGATAATGGGCATCGTGTAAAGGAGCAAACGCTATGAAAGCTGCAGTGTCCCGGCGTCCCGGTGAGAAATTCAGCATCGAAGAAGTCCAGCTGGCAGACCCGATCGGTCAAGAAGTGTTAATTGACGTGAAGGCATCTGGCCTGTGCCATTCCGATCTCCATATCGCCTTGGAAGGCTATGGGTTCGAGTTTCCCACCGTGCTCGGTCATGAAGCTGCCGGTGTCGTGGCGAAGATCGGCCCAGACGTGACCGACTTCGCCGTCGGTGACCACGTCGTGGCATCGCTGATCCAGTTCTGTGGGCGCTGCGAAGCCTGCCTGGACGGACGGGTGTACCAGTGCTGGAATCCCGGCGTGACCCAGCGCGGCGACAACGAACCCCCGCGGCTCACCCAGAACGGCGAGGCCCTGTTCCAGTACTCGGCCATCTCCGGTTTCGCGGAGCAGGTGCTCGTCCACCAGAACCAACTGTCCGTACTGCCCAAGGAAATTCCCTTCACCCGCGCAGCCATCCTCGGTTGTGGCGTGATCACCGGCGCCGGCGCAGCGATCAACAGTGCCGACATCCATCCCGGACAAACTGTGGCTGTCATCGGCTGCGGCGGCGTGGGCCTGAATGCCATCCAGGGTGCCCGGCTCGCCGGAGCAGGGGCCGTCATCGCCATCGACCTCCAGCCGAAGAAGCTGGAACTGGCCCGCCGTTTCGGCGCGACCCACACCATCAACTCCGGTCAGGTGGACCCCATTGAGGCCATTCATGAGATCGCGCCGCGGGGCGTCGACCATGCTTTCGAGGTGATCGGGCTCAAGCAGACCTGCCAGTTGGCCATCGATCTGGTCCGGGTGGGTGGCTGCGCCTACATCATCGGGTTGCAGAAGCCCGGCAACACCATCGAACTGAAGGCCTGGGAAGACCTGGTCATGGGGCAGAAGCGCGTCATCGGCATCCAGATGGGCTCGACCAATCCCAAGCACGACATTCCCATGTTCGCGCAGCTCTACCTCGACGGCCGGTTCAACCTCGACGACCTCGTCTCCGGCGAGATTGGCCTCGACCAGATCAACGAAGCTTATGAGGCGCTCGAGGGCGGCCAGATAGCCCGGACGATCATCACCTCTTTCTGATCCACCGAAATCCACCATTGTCTAAGGAGTGTCCATGACTGATACACAAGTACCATTGACGCCGGTCCTTCCCGAGGTACGCGCGTTGCTCGACCGGAACCTTGAACTGCTGATCGGCGGCATCTCCCAGCCGTCGAGTTCGGGTGAGACCTTTGAAACCATCGATCCCAGTACGGAACAGGCTGTCGCGACGGTCGCCCGCGGAACCGTGGAAGACGTCAACCACGCGGTGGCCGTCGCCAGAGCCAACTTCGAGTCCGGCGTGTGGTCCAGGGCCAAGCCGAACTTCCGCGAGCGTGTCCTGCTGCGTTTCGCCGACCTGGCCGAACAGCGCCAAGAATTCTTCGCCCAACTCGATTCGATCGACGCCGGCTCCCCCCTGGCGGACACCCGCGCCGCCGCTGCCGGGCTGGTCGACCACTTCCGCTATTTCGCAGGCTGGGCAACCAAGCTGCACGGCATGACGATCCCGGTGTCGGTCCCCGGCCAGTGGCTGAACTACACCAGGCGTGAGCCGATCGGTGTGGTGGCGGCCGTGATCCCGTGGAACACCCCGATCGCGAACGCCATGTGGAAGCTGGCCGCCCCGCTCGCAGCGGGCTGCTCGGTGATCCTCAAACCTGCGGAACTGACGCCGCTGTCGGCGCACGCGATGGTGGAGTTGCTCTACGAAGCCGGTCTTCCCGACGGGACCCTCACGGTGCTCCACGGGTACGGCGATGTGGGAGCCGCCCTGGCGGAACACCCCGATGTCGACAAGATTGCTTTCACTGGTTCGACGGAGGTGGGACGCTCGATCGTCCGCGCCTCTGCCGGAAACCTGAAGCGGGTGTCGCTCGAATTGGGTGGCAAGAGCCCGGCGGTTGTCTACAACGACGCGGATCTGAGCAAGGCCATTCCCGGCATCTTCAACGGCATTTACTTCAATGCCGGCCAGATCTGCTGCTCGAGTTCCCGCGTGATCGTCCAGTCCGGCATCTATGAGGAGTTCCTCGCCAAGATGGCCGAGTACGCGGGCGGGCTGGAAATGGGCCCGGGTATGACGGAAACCTCCAGGCTGGGGCCGGTGGTCTCCCAGGGTCAGTACTCCCGGGTGTCGGGTTACTTGAAGATCGGCGAATCGGAGGGCGCACGCAGCGTCATCGGAGGAACCGGTGCGGTCAACGACAATGAGCGTGGTTATTTCGTACGACCCACCCTGTTCGCGGACGTGACCCCCGACATGCGGATCTTCCAGGAAGAGATCTTCGGACCCGTCCTGGCGGCTTCCCGCTTCGAAACCGAAGAAGAGGTGCTGACTTTGGCGAATGCGACGATCTACGGACTCGGCGCGAGCGTGTGGACAGAGAACATCGGGCGGGCCCTGCGTACTGCCGACGGCATCAAGTCCGGCACGGTGTGGATCAACGGGCACAGCCAGGTCGACGCCGCCTCGCCCTTCGGAGGGTTCAAACAGAGCGGGTACGGCAAGGAACTCGGCTTCGAGGTCCTGCAGAACTACCTGGGTACGAAGAGCGTGTGGGTGAACTACCTGTAGAGCACACGCTGACAACCAGAATGTGCCCGGGCAAGCGCGCCCGGGCACGCGATCAGCCCCATCGCACCGCCAGCGCGGTGTGACGGCCATGACGATGAAGGAGCATGGAGTGAAGAAGAAGTATGTGTTGGGCATGGGTGTGCTGGTCATGAGCCTGTTGCCCATGGCCGCGTGTAGCAGCACGCCGTCTGGTGGTTCCAGCGTGACACCGGCGGCGAATGTGCCGGCGTCGGTCGACTTGAACGGCCAGACCGTTGTCGGGTTGTTCACCAGTTTGAACAACGACTACTACGCGAACTGGAATGAGGGCGCCCAGCAAGCCGTGGCGGCCTTCAACGGCAAGTATGTGGCCATGACGAACGAGGGCGATCCGGCCAAGCAGTTGGAGCAGTTCCAGCAGCAGGTCGACGCGGGTGTGAAGATCATCTTCGTCACCGCGCCGGACTATTCCGATGTGCCGGAGATGGCCCGCATCGCCAATCAGAACGGCGTGTGCCTGGTCAACACCTGGGAAGAGGATCCCTGGGATTCGCCTTTCGCCTATGGGGACCAGTACGAAACCTATCTGTCACCCTCGAATGAAGAGGTTGCGTACGAGATGGCGACGACCCTGTTCCAGAAGATGGGCGGGACCGGCAACTTCGTGTACCTCACCGGTCACCCGGGCGCCACCTCCGACACCCAGCGCACCAACGGTGTCAACCGGGCACTGGCTCAGTTCCCGGGTATCACCGAGATGGCCACCCAGCCGGGCGAGTGGGACCGCGGGACCGCGCGTGACGCGATGACCGGCATCATCAACCGTTACGGCGGCAACAAGATCGACGGGGTCATGGGTCAGAACGACGACGTGGCCATCGGCGCGCTCAACTCCTTGACCGAGGCCGGCATCACCGGTGTGCCGATTGTTGGCATCGACGGGACGAAAGACGCCATGAATTTCATCAAGTCGGGCGAGATGTACGCCACCTACTCGTCGTTCCCCCAGTGGCAGGCAGGGTTCGCCTTCGTCCAGTCGCTGGACGCCTGCAAGTCTGGCAAGACTCCCGATCCGTTGAACCGGCAATTGTGGACTGGTGGCATGAAGATCACCCAGGACAATTTGGCTCAATATCAGTCGACCTATCTGGACAACGATCCTTACGATTGGGTGAAAATGAGCAAGGTCGCCCATCCCGACGACTGGGATCCGCAGAATCAGGTCACAGCGATTGACATGAACAAGATGTGGTCCTATGCCCCGCAGCCAGCCGGATACCAACTGCCCCAGGCCTATGCCGACGCGTACAGCACTATCGATGCTGTCAACGCGGAATGGGATTCCCACTGGAAGCTCCTGCGCCGCAGCAGCTGAATCAATCGGGCAGTGAACTGCCCACGCGTGAAAAGAAAGACCGTGTGGCCGTTGCGAGACTTCGTCAGTTCGTGACGGCCACACAGCCAAAGCCCGAATTCACCGATCGCTGGTGTCGCGAGCGACACTGTGGGGGTGCGATGGGTCGACGGTTGCCGTGAGGGCAGACTGGATGTCTGTTGAGCGGTGACCGGCGGGCCAGCGTGCCGGCACAGGGTCGCGCAGCAGCCATGGATCGGTGTACTCGGGCAAAGGCGTCAGCCCGTCGGCATCCGTGGCGGGCAGCGTCTCCATCCAAGAGTTTATTGATGAAATCAGTGTTGCCAGGCCGCACTGTGGGGCATGACAGCAAAAATCTATTGAGGAGTGTACGTTGAAGAAGAAATATTTGTTGGGTGTGGGTGTGCTCGTGGTGAGCCTGCTGCCCATGGCTGCGTGTAGCAGTCCGTCTGGTGGTTCGAGTGGGACTCCCGCGGCGAATGTGCCCGCGTCGGTCGACTTGAACGGCCAGACTGTGGTCGGATTGTTCACGAGTCTGAATAATGACTATTACGCGAACTGGAATGAGGGCGCCCAGCAGGCCGTCGCAGCGTTCAACGGCAAGTACGTGGCGATGACGAACGAAGGCGATCCGGCGACCCAGCTACAGCAGTTCCAGCAGCAGGTCGATGCGGGCGTCAAGATTATCTTCGTCACCGCGCCGGACTCGTCGGATGTCCCCGAGATGGCGCGCATCGCGAATCAAAATGGTGTGTGTTTGGTGAACACCTGGGAGGAGGATCCCTGGGATTCGCCCTTCAACTACGGGGATCAGTACGAAACCTATCTGTCGCCCTCCAACCAGGAAGTGGCCTACGAGATGGCCAAGACGCTCTTCGACAAGATGGGCGGCACCGGCAACTTCGTGTACCTGACCGGTCACCCGGGCGCAACCCCTGACATCCAGCGCCAGGTCGGCGTCCAGCGTGCCCTGGCCGAGTATCCCGGAATCACCGAGCTGGCCACCCAGCCGGGCGAGTGGGACCGCGGGACCGCGCGCGATGCGATGGCCGGGATCATCAACCGCTACGGCGGCTCCAAGATCGACGGTGTCATGGGGCAGAACGACGACGTGGCGATCGGGGCACTCAATGCTCTGACCGAGGCCGGAATCTCCGGTGTGCCGATTGTCGGCATCGACGGTACGAAAGATGCCATGAATTTCGTCCAGTCCGGCGAAATGTATGCCACCTATTCATCGCTGCCGCAGTGGCAGGCGGGCTTCGCCTTCATCCAATCGCTGGACGCCTGCAAGTCGGGCAAGACCCCCGATCCGTTGAACCGCCAGTTGTGGACCGGTGGATTCCTGATCACGAAGGACAACCTGGCTGCCTACCAGTCGACCTATCTCGACCAGGATCCGTACGATTGGGTCAAGATGAGCAGGGTCGCCCATCCCGATGACTGGGATCCGCAGAATCAGGTCACCGTCATCGACATGAACCAGATGTGGTCCTATGCCGACAAGCCTGCCGGGTATCAGCTGCCCCAGGCCTATGCCGACGCGTACAGCACCATCGATGCTGTCAACGCGGAATGGGACTCCCACTGGAAGCTCCTGCGTCGCGACTAGTAACTGGATTTACCTAACGGCCGATCGTTTGTTGCGTAACGAACGGCACTGTGTGGCCGTCGTGGACAGGACCGTTCCGCGGCGGCCACACTGCCGCTCGGCCGGACATTTTCTGGTAATTGCTCAATACGCAAGACGTTGCGAATAATAAGACAAGTCCGATATTCTAGTGTGACCTCGCCTGGTTGCGAGGGCTGGGCAAGGGAGTATGAACATGAGTGATGAGAGCCGGCCGATCCGTGGTTTGAGCGGGCTGTTCGTGAACGGCGAATGGGTACAGCGCGGTGGAACTGTCCGCCATGTCTACGACAAATTCACCCAGGTGGATGTCGCTGAACTCGTCGAGGCCCAAGGCGACGACATCGAGGCGGCGATCACGGCCGCCCATCGGGCGTCGCAGCGACCGATCCCCGCTCACGAGCGGCGCCGCATCCTGCTGGCCGTGGCCTCGTGGATGGAGGCTCACCGGGAGGAGATCCTCGCCAACTACGTGACGGAGACCGGATTCACCTGGTCGGACGCGCAGGGGGAGTTCGCCCGGGCGATGAATGTCTACCGGCTCAGCGCCGAAGAGGCCATCCGGATCGGCGGGGAGCAGGTGCCCATCCACAGTGTTCCCGGCAACGACAACAGACTGGCGCTCACGATCCGGGTTCCGGTCGGCGTCGTGGTGGCGATCGCACCGTTCAATGCTCCCTTGTCGACCGTCGCCCACAAGATCGGGCCAGCCATCGCAGCGGGCAATGCCGTCGTGCTGAAGCCTGCCGATGCGACCCCCCTGTCCGCAATGGCCGCGGTGGAGGCCTTTCGCCAGTCCGGCCTGCCCGAAGGATTCATCAACCTGGTCTGCGGCTCGGGGCGCAAACTGGGGGATCTGCTGGTCGGAGATCCGCGCGTGCGTTTCTACACCTTCACCGGATCGACGAGCGTGGGCCGTTCGATCGCGGCCGGCGCCGGTTTGGCCCGTACCCATCTCGAACTCGGCTCCAACAGTGCCACCATCGTCGACGCCGACGCGGATCTCGCCCGTGTCTGCGACCTGGTGACCCGGGCCGGTTTTCGCAAAGCCGGACAGGTGTGCACCTCGGTGCAGCGTGTCCTGGTCCACCAGGATCGTTTTGACGAACTGGCCGAGCGCCTGGCGGCATCGGTGAGTGGCCTGCGTCACGGGGATCCGCACAACCGGGTGACGCAGGTCGGGCCGATGATCGCCCTGGGTGAAGCCGAGCGGGCCGAGGACTGGATCCAGGCAGCGCGCAACGGTTCTCGTCTGGTCGTGGGCGGTGGGCGGACGGGCCCGCTGCTGGACCCGACCCTGCTCGTCTCGCCCGACCTTGAGGCCCGGGTGATGACCGAGGAAATCTTCGCGCCGGTGGTCTCCATGGTGCCGGTCGCCTCGCTGGAAGCGGCGGTGGAGTTCGTCAACGCCGGACCTTATGGCTTGCAGACAGGGGTGTTCACCCAGGACATCGACCGGGCCTTCGCCGCGGCGCGGGATCTGCGCGTCGGCGGGGTGATCATCAACGACACCTCAAGTTTCCACGCTGACGAGATGCCGTACAGCGGGGTCAAAGAGAGTGGCCATGGAGCCGAAGGGCCGCGCTACGCGGTCGAAGATATGACCGATCCACGCGTCATCGTCCTCAATCTGCGCTGAGATGAAAGATCGGTACGCCGTTGTCTACCATTGCATTCGTCATTGATGCCTCGTCACCTGCTGAAATACCATGTCCCGGCTGCGGCGCACCGGACGAGCGACATTCGAACCCCGCATCTTGCGATGTACGTCCAGTACGTGTACAAGATGCGGTGTGGCGAATCTTCACCCGCCCAGCACGTCCTCGCTCGGAACAGCGTATTTCAGCACGCTCCTCGTCACCGCAGGGCTGGAGGATCTCATGACATCACCGGGTTGGTCCCAAGTGGCGTCCCGGCTGTGGGATGTCATCGTCATCGGGGGTGGCAACGCTGCTTTGGTGAGTGCGTTGTCGGCTCGCGACGAGGGCGCCGAGGTGCTCCTGATTGAGCGCTCCGACGTGATCTTCCGGGGCGGGAACAGCCGCCATACCCGCAATATTCGTTGTGTTCACGGCGATGATTCCGAGTGGAACACCGGGGCGTACACCGGTGAGGAACTGTGGAAGGATCTCTGCGGGATCGGCACCGGGCCGAGCAACGAGGCTTTGGCCAGACTCACGGTCGAGGCCTCCCAGAGCGCACCGGAATGGATGTACGCCCACGGTGGCCGGTTCCAGCCGCCACTGGCGGGAACCCTGCATCTGGGACGGACCAACACCTTCTTCCTCGGCGGGGGCAAGGCCCTCATCAACTCCTACTACCGCAGCGCCGAGGCCGCGGGCATTCACGTGCGCTATGAGACCAAGGTGACCGGTTTCGAGTTCGATCAGAACCGGTGCACCGGCTTGCTCGTCGAGGCCGAAGGCGGTGCACACCGGCTTCAGGCAAAGAACATTGTCGTCGCCGCCGGCGGTTTCGAAGCCAATATCGAGTGGCTGCGGCGCTATTGGGGAGACGCCGCGCTCAATTACCACATCCGCGGTCCTCGTACGAACGACGGATCCGTCCTGGCCAACCTGCTCGAAGCCGGTGCGCACAGCGCGGGGGAGGAGCGCGGCTTCCATTCGGTGGCCGTCGACGCCCGCAGCCCGAAGTACGACGGCGGGATCGCCACCCGGGTGGACTCGATTCCCATGGGGCTGGTCCTGAACAAGAACGCAGAACGCTTCTATGATGAGGGCGAAGACATCTGGCCGAAGCGCTATGCGATCTGGGGAAAGAACATTGCTTTGCAACCTGACCAGATTGCCTACGCCATCTGGGATTCGCAGGTCCAGGGAATGTTCCTGCCGCCGATGTACGGCACCTTCTCGGGGCCCTCGGTGGCCGATGTGGCCGGACAACTCGGCATCGACCCCGACCAGGCGGCCACGACGGTCGCCGAGTTCAACCGGCACACCGCGCCCGACGCCAGGGCGAGGTTCGACCCCTCCGGCTACGATGGCGTCTCGGCCGCCTCCCAACCGCCGAAATCCAATTGGGCTCTGCCGGTCGACACCGCTCCCTTCTACGGGATTCCGCTGCGTCCTGGCATCACCTTCACCTACATGGGCGTCCAGGTCGACAGCCAGGCCCGGGTCCAACGTGTCGACGGACCAGCATTCGACAATGTTTTCGCTGCGGGGGAGATCATGTCGGGGAACATCTTGTCGACCGGATATCTGGCCGGTTTCGGCATGGCCATCGGGACTGTGTGGGGGCGTATCGCAGGCAAGGAGGCGGCACTCAATGATCGCACATAGCGTCACTACGAAGCGTGGCGGGCAGGACGGTTTCCGCGACGCCAAGCGCCAACTCGACATCTGCAACTCCTGCCGGTACTGCGCCGGCTATTGCCCGGTGTGGCCCGCCCTCGAACGGCGTACCGATCTGACACCGGGGGATGTGACCCACCTGGCGAACCTCTGCCACGATTGCCGGGACTGCTACCTCGCCTGCATGTACACCCCGCCCCACGAGTTCGGCGTCAATCCCCCCCAGACCTTCGCCGAGGAGCGTACTGCCACCTACCATCGCTTCATCTGGCCGGCCGCCCGGATCCGCCAGTCCGCGGTGCTGGCCACGGTCATTGCGGTGGTCGCGATGGCGGTGATCCTGGTCGGGTTGGCCCTGCTCGTGACCCGGGGCAATGCGCTGGGAACCAGCGACGGGTCCCCGTACTCGGTGATCCAGCACGGTTTGCTGATTGTCCTGGTCGGGGCGCCGGCGGTGTACGCGGTGGTCGTGATCCTGGCCGCGATCCTGCGGTATTGGCGCTTCACTTCAGGATCAGTACGCGAGCTGTTCCATGGCCAGGCGTGGATGTCCGCGATCGGCCAGGCTGTGACGCTGAAACACCAGTCGGGTGGCGCGGAGCAGGGCTGCACCTATCCCGATGACCGTCCCAGACAACAACGGCGGGTCTTCCATGAGTTCGTCATGCTCGGGTTCCTGCTGACCTTCTTTTCCACGGCTTCGGCCGCATTCTCGCAGTACGTCATGAGCGCTCTGCCTCCCTATCCCGTCGTGTCGGTGCCCGTGATCACCGGCACCATCGGTGGGATCGGGCAGGTCGTCGGCTGCGCCGGGCTGCTCCTGCTCAAACGCCGCAGCGAGCGCGGTCAGACGACCCCGGTGATGTGGAGGGCCGACTTCAGCTTCCTGTGGGCACTGGTCGTCCTCAACCTGACCGGCCTGCTCGTTTTGTTCGTGCGCGACACCCCGGTGTTCCCGTGGTTGCTCATCGTCCACCTGGCCTGCGTCATCGTCACGTTCTCAGTCGCGCCGTACACGAAGTTTGTCCATTTCGTCTTTCGTGTCCTGGCGATCTATCAGAACGTCTTGGAAACCAGGGCGCCGGTGTCGCCGGCATGAGTACGGGCACCCATCGCCTGCGGTCCCAGGATTCAATAGGAAAATCAATGTCGTTTGAGAAAGGTTGTTCCCATGAAGTCGCATCCCAGAAATGACTCCTACGAAGTCATCGTCGTCGGGGCGGGTGCCGCGGGCCTGTCAGCTGCCATCTTCGCTGCTCAATCGGGGGCAAAGACTCTGGTCATTGAGCGGACCGGGTCGATCGGGGGGACCAGTGCCCTGTCCGGGGGATGGATGTGGGTTCCCGGAGCGTCGCGCGCCAAGTCCGCCGCCGAGGATTCCCGTCAGACGACCCTCGCCTACATCCACGCCATCGCGGGGGAGCACTATCGCACCGACCTGGTCGACGCCTACCTGGACCACGCCCCTGACGTCGTCAGGCGGCTGGAGCGGCTCGGCCTGAAGCTGAGCCATGCGGAGACGGCTCCCGATTACAACGAGTTGTGCCCGGGCGCTCTGAAGGGTGGGCGCGCGATCAGCGCCGACTCCTGGGACGCCCGCCGCCTCGGTAAGCGCCGCCGCGACATCCGCCGCCCGCTGACATCGATGCGGGTGTTCGGTGTCGTTCCGCAACTCGGTGTCGAACTCGACAATTTCGTACGGGCCAATCAATCGCCGGCGTCCTTCATCTATGTCGCGCGGAAGATCGCGGCGGCCACCATCCAGACGATCCTCTACGGGCGTCCGACCCGGCTCACCAACGGCAATGCCCTGGTCGGGCAGCTGTACAAGATCGCCATCGATTCCGGTGTGAGATTCCTGCTCCAGTCCCGGGTCACCGACCTGTCGGCCGAAAACGGACGGGTCAACGAGGTCGAGGTCACGTCACCGTGGGGGCAAGCCTGTCTGGGAGCCAGAGGCGGGGTCATCCTCACCTGCGGTGGCATCTCCCACAATCTCGAGTGGACAAAGAAATATTTCCCGCATGTGCGCGCGGGTCTGACCCACAGTTCCGCCACCATCGCCGAACACGACGGTGACGCGATCCGTCTCGCCCAAGCCTGGCGCCCGCGCTTCGTCGGCGCCGTCAGTCAGCCCGCCGCCTGGGCGCCGGTGACGGTCTTCGGCTCGTCCGCGCAGCACATCTTCCCGCACCTGAGGAGCATCGGGCTTCCCGGGTTGGTGGCGCTCAACCAGAATGGCGAACGATTCACCAACGAAGCGGACTCCTATCATGATTTCGGTCAGTCCCTGATCCGTGACTCCCAGGGCCGGACCAAAGCCGGGGCCTACCTGATGGCCGACGCGGCGACGATGGGCAAGTACGGTGTCGGTTACGCCAAGCCCTTCCCGATTCCCCGCTTCTCGTACTACCAGAGCGGCTATCTGGTGAAGGGCCGTACTCTGGACGAGATCGCCCGCAAATGCGGCTTCAATCCCGAGACGCTGAAGCAGACGATTGCTCAGTACAACGCCGACGCGGACCAGGGCATCGACTCCCGGTTCTCGCGCGGGGACACCTTCTATAACCGTTTCCGGGGCGACAAACTGCACCAGCCCAATCCGAGCATCGGGCCGATCGGCCAGGGGCCGTACTATGCCATCCCCATCACCATCGGCGACCTCGGCGCCTTCGCCGGACTGGACATCGACGCCGGGGCGCGGGCCCTGAACGAGGACAGCCAGCCCATTCCCGGGCTGTTCGTGGCCGGATCCGCCTCGGTGAGCCCCTTCGGCGGAGGCTATCCGGGGTACGGCGCGATGCTGGGACCGGCCATCGTCATGGGCGCCATCGCCGGCCAGCAGGCAGCGGCCGACGCCCGGGCCTGACAGCGGATCTCCCCCTCACCGGGAGCGTTGCCGGTCCGACTACTGCTCCTGGTCTTGCATGGTGGCCGCTCGGACTGCCTCTGCCCATTCGAGCAGAGCCGGTTCCTGGTGGGGAGGCTGCGGCCAGCCAGCCGGCATCGTGGTGGCCCCGCGTGCCCGGCTCGCTTGCCAGGCGGCATAGCGCACGTGTTCGGCCAGCAGCGGGATGCGCTCCAGGGTCACTCGTTGCGCGGGCCCCGAGATCGAGATGCTGGCATCGATCTGTCCGAACGCGTTGACGATCGGGGCACCGATGCAGCGCAAACCTTCTTCGAGTTCTTCGTCATCAATGGAGTACCCCCGCTGGACAACCTGGGATGTTTCGGCAACCAGTGCGTCCAGGGAGGTGACCGTGTGAGGCGTGCGCTGGATCAGATCCGCCGGCTTGTACAGATCGCGGATGACCCGTTCGCCCTCGGCCGCCAAGAGGATCATCCCCATCGAGGAGCAGTACGCGGGGGAGAGCTTGCCCTGCCAGGAGTGCATCCGGACGGTGTACCAGCCGTCGGTCACGGCCAGTGTGGTGGCGAACTTGCCCTCCCGTTCCGCCAGGTGCCCGGTCTCACCGGTCAGCCAGGTCAGTCTCTCCAAGTACGGCAGGACAATGCGCTGGATGTCGGTGTTCATCCCGGCGAGCACTCCGAGCGCGGTCAGCCGGGGCCCGAGTTCATAGGTGCCTGCGCTTCCCGACAGTTGGAGGTAGCCCGCCGATCCCAGGGTCGAGGCCAGGCGCGAGGCACTGGACTTGTGCAACCCCAGTTCCTGGGCCATCTCGCCGATACCGATCGAGGTGTGCTCGCGGGAGAACATGTCGAGGATGTGCAAGCCCCGAAGTAACGAGCCCACGGTACTACCGTTAGGTTTTGTTGTTCCTTTTTCCGGGTCCATGCCATGGTGCCTTTCTCTTTGTTGATGCCGAACAATAGTGATTCAGCTATGACAGTAAATCGATGCGGAGGCGCCGTGCGGTGTGCACATGCTGGGCCAGGATACCGCGCGCCACTTCCTGGTCGCGGGTCCACAGACGCTCCAGGGTCATCAGATGGGCATGGCCACCAGTCATGCTGCCGGACTTCAACAGTTCGTACATATCAGCTACCCCAAGCTGTGGGTCACCCACATTTACCACCATAAATCTCCACAGTCGTGTTGCGCGTTATTCTAACATCACCATTCGTCATCATTTGCTGTCTGCTTGTCTTCGCCATCATTATTCCTGATATCTACTGTAGTCAGAGTTGGTGAACGATGATCTCCCGCCGGACAAGAAGCGGAGCGATCTGCCGCTGCAACAGACGCTCAAAATGATCGCTGTTTCTGTGCTCGTCGAAGGCTGCCAGGCTGGTGTAGCGTTCGACTATCGTAAAGATATCTGTGTTGTCAGGCGAACGAGGGTTGGTGTCCAGCGATCGAGAGATCTCGAAGCACAGGCACCCTGGTTCGGAATCGACAGCCGCTTTCAGAGCTGGGAAGCGCTCCATGACCAGGCCGGGCCGGGCTGTTTCCCAGGTCGCGATCACAAGGACCGTTCCCCGGAAGGACTCGCCCGAGGCGGCCAGCTGACGGGTTGCGTCGCTGATCGGCGTACTCATCGAAGCCCTGCCTTGGAAAGCCTCCTGTGACATGGCCCGATTCCCCGGGTGACAATGGGGATCACTTGGCTCATCCTCTCCTTCTGCGGCCCCGGACTCCATGTCGAAGACCCGGCAACCACGTGTCCGCAGGCTTCTCGGCCATGGTTGCACTTTGTTATTGACAGTGTCTAGGAAATACACTACGGTGACCTTAGCGCATTACGCAATATGTTGCTGATAGAGCAACCAGGTTTTCGAGAAGTAGGGCCGAATGGAACGGAACGGTGCTGAGGTAATAGTCGATCATCTGATCGCTGAGGGAGTCGGGTACATCGTGGGATTGTGTGGCCACGGAAACCTCGGGCTGCTCGATGCCCTCTATGACCGCCAAGACCGGATCAAGACGATCTCCGTCCATCATGAATCCGTGGCCGGGTTCGTGGCGGAGATCTACTACCGTCTGACCGGCACGCCGATCGCCACCTTCACCTCGTCGGGACCGGGGTCGGCCAATGTGCCCATCGCCCTCGGGTCGGCGCTGATGGACGACGCCGCCTTCCTGGCGATCACCGGCAACGTGGCGACCAGCCAATTCGGCCGGGGGCCCTTCCAGGAGAGCGGCCGGTTCTACCAGGCGGATTTCCCGTCGGTGGTACGCCCGTACGTCAAACGCAGTTTCCAGGCCACCCGGCCCGAGCAACTACCGTTGATGCTCCGCCAGGCCTTCAACCTCATGCGAACCGGGCGGCCCGGGCCGGTCCATCTGGACGTGCCGCTCAACGTCTTCGTGGAGAAGACCCAGGCCGAGATCAACCCTTCGAGGATCTGGAATGGCACCGGGAGCAATTTCAGTGCCGCGCCCCAGCAGGACATCGACCATATCGTCGAATTGCTGCTGGCCGCCCACCGGCCGGTCATCGTCGCCGGCGCCGGGATCGAACGCGACAACGCCAATCAGGCGCTGGCCGAACTGGTGGAGCTGACCGGCATCCCGGTGGCAACCAGTCCGCTCGGGAAGTCGGCGATCGACAACCGCCATCCGCTCTATGTGGGTGCGACCGGGCGCAACGGCACCCTGGTCGCCAACCGCGCCACGCGCAACGCCGATCTGATCCTGGCCTTCGGAACCCGCATGGACGACCGCGCGACCAGTTCCTGGCTGCCCGGCTTCACCTACGATTTTTCCAAGACCCAGCTGGTCCACGTGCATATCGACCCGCTGGAACTGGGCCGCAATTTCCCGGTGACAGTCGGCGTGGCCGCCTCACCTGGGATCGTGGTGTCACAGTTGGTCACGGCCTTGAAACAGCGTCATTCGACCACGCAGTGGGAGCCCTGGGCGCACCAGGTGGGTCAGTGGAAAGACGAGTGGGCGGCCCTGACTCAGGCGCCGCGCCGATCCACCAGTACTCCACCTCAGCCCCAGCGCATCCTCGCCGATCTGAGGGCCGTCCTGCCCGATGACGCCATCATCTTCTGCGATGTGGGCGTGCACCACAATTGGGTCGTCCAAGAGTGGGAGGCCAGAGCCCCCCGATCCCTGCAGCAGAGCTGGGGATTCGCCTCCATGGGGTTCGGCGTGGCCGGACCGATCGGCGCTCACCTGGCTGCGCCAGGAACCGTGTCGGTCTCGGTGGTCGGAGACGGCGGATTCCTCATGCATCCGTCCGTGGTGGCCACGGCGGTCGAATACAACATTCCCGCCAAGTGGGTGATCTGGAACAATGGTGGTTTTACAGCCATCCGCGATCAACAGGTCCTCTACTTCGGCGAGGGGCGCGAACTGGCGACCTCCTTCCTCCACGACGACTCCGGTGAGCGCTACGATCCCGATTTCGTGGGCATGGCCCGTTCGATGGGCGGCGATGGCATCCGTGTCGAACATCCCGAGGACCTGACCGGGGCGTACCAAAAGATGCTGGATTCGCCCGTGCCCTTCCTTGTCGACGTCAAGGTCGATGCGACCGTGATGGTGCCTCCGGTGGCGACCTGGGAATTGCCACCCCTGCCCTACCCAGAACCTGGTGTCGGCTGGCCCGACCCCGATGTGGGGCCGTGATGACCGATGATGGTCCAGCTGTTGAAGGCCCGAGGGGGCGATCCATACCGGGTTTCATCATCACGACCACACAGACACCACGGTCACACACAACTCAACCTCAAAGGAGGCGGCGATGAGAGCCATCGTTCTTGAGAACTCATCCGCGCGGATCGCGGTCGAGGCAGACGTCGACGCACCGGTCGCAGGTCCAGGTGAAGTGCTCTGCGAGGCACTCGCCGTGGGTCTGTGCCATACCGATGTGGCGATGATCCGCGGGTTCCCGAATGTCCGCGCCGGTTATTCGCCGGCCTATCCGCTGGTTCTCGGACACGAGTTCGTCGCCAGAATCGTCCGGACTGGTCCGGGGGTGACCTCGGTCAGTGTGGGCGATGTGGTGGTCAGCGGATCCCACATCTCGTGCCGGAATTGCAAGTATTGCGTACGCGGTGAGAGTGAACTGTGCCGGAACAAGAGTGTGATCGGCCTCGATGTCGACGGGGCTTTGTCCGAGCAGTTCGTCCTGCCGGAAATCATCGTGCGCCGCATCGACGAGTCGATCCCCCTGGAACTGGCCGTGCTCGCCGAGCCCTTTGCCGTGGCCCTGCACGCGGTCGAACGCGCGGCGTACGAGCCGGGGGACAAGGTGGCGGTGATCGGTCCGGGACCGGTGGGGTTGCTCACCGTGGGAGCGATGATCGCCGAGGGCATCCGCACCGACATCATCGGTCTTCCTTCCGATGACAAGCAGCTTCAGCTAGGCCTCGATCTCGGTGCCGCGCAGGCGTTCACCGTCGACGAGGCATTGACAACGAACCTGGGCGCCTACGACATCGTGATCGAAGGCGCGGGGCATCACGCGGCGGTGGACGCCGCCATCAGACTGGCCGGACCGGGAGGCCGGGTTGTCTGTGTCGGGTTGCCGGAGCACGAGACCCTCATCGACACGGCGGAATTCGCGCGCGAAGAAAAGCTCCTCATCGGTTCGCGCGCCTACGACCTGAGCACCTGGGACAAGGTTCCGGCTCTGCTCGCGGCCAGTCCCGGTCTGGCCCGACTGGTGACACACAAGCTGGCGATGACCGACATCGAGGAGGGGATCCGCCTGGTCGAGAACCGGACGGCTACCAAGGTGATGCTGAGCCCTGAGGTGGGCGGATTCTCCGCTCACCCGGCCGACTAGGATCTGGCCGGTGGGAACCGGTTTCACCGGACCACGGCGTAGGGAAATGAAGGAGTGAGGTTCCATGGTGAATGTTCTGATAACTGGTGGAGCGGGCTTTCTCGGCGTGCCCACCGCGCTCGCTCTGACCCAGCGCGGGCATGTGGTGTCCACGCTGGACATGCAGACCAATGACCGGCTTGAGGCCGCCGGAGTCACCCAGCACATCGGAAGTGTCCTGGACCAAGACATTCTGGCGGTCGCAATGGGCCAGGCCCAGCCCGACACGATCATCCATGCCGCGGCCGTGGTCGGCGTCGCCGCCAGCGTCAACGCCATTGAGCGCAGCGTCGAGGTGAACGTCCGCGGGTCGGTGGCCCTGTTCGAAGCCGCGCTCCAGGCCGGTGTCTCGCGCTTCATCGACATCTCCAGCGAAGAAACCTACGGCGATTTCACCGCCGACCCGATCGGCGAGGATGCCTGGGCCCTGCCCTTCACTCCGTACGGGATCACCAAGTACGCAGTCGAGCGGCTGGGCAACTACTATGCCGACCAGCGCGGGCTGGCGTACGTGGCACTGAGGTTCTCCTGGGTGTACGGACCTGACTTCCCCCGGGCGCGCATTCCTCAGAACTGGATCGACGCCGCGCTGGCGGGTACCACCAGCGTGGAGCCCCATGGCTCAGAACAACTGATCGACTTCACGTACATCGATGACGTGGTCGCCGGCCTGGTCAAGGCGGTCGAAGCCGGCAGCTTGGCCCACCGGGCCTACAACATGGCCAGCGGTACGAAGACCTCGTTCGCCCAGGTCGCCCAGATTCTCAAGCAGGAGTGCCCGGGATGGGACCTTCAGATGGGCGACGGGCTGTTGGAGGTCCTGCCCGGCATGCGCTCGGCCAGGAAGGGCGCGCTCGACATCGAACGGGCCAGAACCGAGGTCGGTTACCAACCGGGCGTCTCAATGGAAGAAGGCATCCACAGAACGCTTCAATGGTGCAAACAGCACCGGAGCAACTGAGATGTGCGTGGCATGGAAGGAAGACACACAATGACGAACACACTGCCGCTGGGTGGAACCACGTATAGCTGGTTGTACCAGGCATCTTTGACCGAGGCCTTCGCCGGCCTCGCGGAGGCTGGTTTCTGCTACACGGAGATCACCACCGCCGCTCCGCACCTGCAGTCACCCGACTTCGGGACCTACGAGCGCTATTCGATGAAGAAACTGATGAACAGCCTGGGGATCACCCCGGTCTCGGTGAACCCCGGTTTCATGGACATCAACCTGCTCAGCCCGAGCAGCGATTTCAGGCAACTGAGCATCGCGCACATGATCTGTGAGATCGAACTGGCCGCCGACATCGAAGCCCCCTTCGTGGTCGCCATTCCCGGACGCCGGCATGCTTTGTCCCCGGCCCCGCACGAAGCGTGCCAGTGGTGGCTGGAGGAAGCCCTCACGCGTCTGCTGCGCCGGGCCGAGCCGCTGGGGGTCAAGATCGCCCTGGAGACCAGCCCGTACGGCTATATGGGCCGGGGAACCGACCTGCTCGAGGTGACCGACAAGTTCGACCATCCGAATCTGGGCATCGCCTACGATTGCGCGAACACCCTTGTCAACGAGGATCCGGATGAGGGCATCAGAGCGGTGGCTGCCCGCCTCCTGCTTGTCCACATGTCTGACACCTGGCGTGACAAGTGGGCACACACCTCACCCGGGCGCGGCGAGGTTGACTTCGGATCCTATGCCGACGCCCTGCGTACCATCGGCTACGCGGCCCCGACCATCTATGAACTGGTGGATCTCGAACCGCCGATGCCGAGGATCCGTGACGACATCGCGTTCTTCAATAAGTACGGTTGGGATCCTCAAGCGCCCGCGGTCCTGGACAAGTCGCACCGCGACCTGACATTGCAGAAAGGTATGGACATCTCATGAAGCTCTCTCAACTAATGGCCATTGGGTACAACGAGCGGCTCGACGCCATCAAGTCAGTCGTTCTTCCGCTGGCGGGCATCGTCGTTCTGCTCGTCGTGTTCTCCATCATGAGTCCGACATTCTTGCAGGTCAGCACGGTGATCACCATCCTGCGCGAGTGCGCGGTCCTGCTGGTGGTCTCGGTGGGGATGACCCTGGTCATCATCCAGGGCTCCATCGACCTGTCCGCCGGGGCGACAGTGACGCTGTCCGGTCTGGTGGCGGCATCGGTCGCCCAGCACGCGAATGTGGTGGTCGCCGTTCTGGCGGCGCTGGCCGTCGGCCTGATCGTCGGCTTCGTCAACGGTTTCATTTTCGCGTACGGCAAGGTGCCGAGTTTCTTGGTCACCTTGGGCATGTCCATGACGGCCGGGGGGATCGGGACCTGGCTGGTCGGCGGACGCCCGATCCAGGTCACCGATCAGGCCTTCCGCTGGATCTCACAGAGAATGTTGTTTCTCGGGGTTCCCAACCTCGTCATCTGGGCGGTGCTGATCTGGATTATCTTCACCTTCATCGGGATGAAGACTCGTTTCGGCCGCTACATCTTGGCGCTGGGCGGCGCCGAGGCCGTCAGTAAGCTGGCGGGCATCCCGAACCGTCGCGTCAAGCTCATGGCACTCACCCTCGCCGGCTTGTGTGCGGGCATCGGCGGGGTGCTGCTGACCGCGCGCATCGGTGCGGCGACTCCCTCGATGGGTGACACGCTGACACTGAACGCGATCGCGGCCGTCGTGATGGGCGGCACGGCGATCACCGGCGGTGTCGGCGGGGTCCAGCGCACGATCTTGGGAGTCCTGGTGATCACGATCCTCACCGTCGGCCTCAACTCCTTGGGCGTGATGCCGTACACCCAGCAGATCGTCCAGGGCATCGTCGTGGTGGCCGCGGTCGCGCTGACACTCGACCGAGCCAAACTCACGGTGATCAAGTAGACCTCGATGAAGGCGATGACATGAGCGATTCTGCCATTCTGGTGGCCACCGGGCTCGACAAGAGTTTCGGGCCGGTCCACGCCAACAAGTCGGTGGACTTGTCGATCCGCGTCGGCGAGGTGCTCGGCCTGGTCGGAGAGAACGGGGCCGGCAAGACGACCCTGCTCTCGATGCTGTCCGGGACCCTGCAACCCGACACCGGTACGCTCGAACTGAACGGGCGCGAAGTGAAGTTCGCGAACTATTATCAGTCCGTCCAGTCCGGGGTGTTCCGGGTTTATCAGCACCAGGCCCTCGTACCCAACCTGTCGGTGGCGGAGAACATCTTCTTGGCCCAAGAGAAGAAGTTCACCTTGTTCGGGGTGCTGAAGAAGAGCGCGATGGTGAAGAGATCCCGCGACATCATCCAGGAGTTTGGACTGGGGCTGAATCCCAATGCGATCCTTCATCATCTGGACTTCGCTGAGCGCCAGGTGGTGGAGATCGTCCGCTGCCTGGCGCAAGCACGGTTGCTGGGGATCGAACACCCGGTGATCTTGCTGGACGAGCCCACCAGTGCGCTGACCCACGGGCAGATCGACTTCTTCTTCAGCTTCGTGAACAAGATCAAGAGCCAAGCCGCGCAGTTGTTCGTCTCCCACCGGCTGGAGGAGATCATCCAGCTCTGCGACCGCCTGATCGTCTTGAAGGACGGCGAGAAGGTTGCCGAGAACGACCATCCGCGCGATCTGGGCGAAAGCGAGATCCACACGATGATGGTCGGGCGCTCCATCGCCAGCCATCATCGCGAACGTGCCGTCATCGCGACCGAGCCTCAGCAACCGGTTCTGGAACTGGAGGGATTCTCGTCCGAGGACTTCTCCGACGTCAACCTGACAGTCCTTCCCGGAGAGATCATCGGCGTCGCGGGCGTTGTCGGAGCGGGAAAGTCTCACCTCGGGCGCGCCATCTTCGAATTGGGAGCCGGGTGCACCGGCACCATCAAGGTGAACGGGAAGAAGCCGAGGAGAACCGGCGCCCGGGCGGGAATCCGCCAGTCGGTGGGCTATGTGCCCACCGAGCGCCACCTGGACGGGCTGATCTTGTCGATGACGGTGGCGCAGAACCATTCCTTACCGTACGTCGGTGCGGCCATGGCAGCCGGGCCCCTGATCAGCCGGAAGAAGGAGCGCCGCGACATGGAGGAGGCGATCCGCCAGCTCACCATCAAAACCCCCGGTGCCGGTGCGCTGATCCGCGATCTGAGCGGCGGTAACCAACAGAAGGTGATTCTTGCCAGATGGCTCACCCTGGGCTCGAAACTCCTCGTCCTCGACAATCCGACCAACGGCATCGATGTCGGCGCCAAGGGCGAGATCTACTCGATCCTGGAGCGGATCACAGCCCAGGGAGTCTCGGTCATCCTGATCAGCGACGACCTTCCCGAACTGATCATGATGAGCAATCTGATCCTGGTCATGCGCGACGGCAAGGTCCAAGCCCAGCATGTTGTGGATCCGGACTCCCCGCCAGCCGAAGTGGATCTCGTCGCAGAAATGGTGTGAGCCCGAGGCAGGACTGCACCAGACTTCACGAGGGGTTGGTCCCAGGGTTTCTGTGGCGGGACAGGGGTCTCGGGGTCGTACTGGCCTACTGGCCTGTCCTGGCAGACAATGTCAGGTCGCCTGTGACAGCCGTACTGCCCGCTGATGCCCTGCGGTGGAGGATGTACCCGGTGGCGACCAGGCTCGCGGCCATGACCACTTCACCGGTGTTGGAGAAGACGAAACCCGCGATGGTGGTCGGAATCACCGAGACGACCAGCATGTACACCGACCCGAGGAACATCCACGGTGTCTTGGCGAGCCTCCATACTCCGATCCCACACAGGAGAACCACGAACAACATGATGATCGATCCGAAGGGTGGTCCGGGGAAGGTGCCCGCGTTGTGGTAGTAGAACAGCCCCGACTCGCTGACCGGATCCATCTTCAGGAAGAAGACCGAACGCAGCAGGCCGAGGACGACACACACGGCGTACACAACCCATTGCCCGACGGTGATTGCTCGATGGCGCAGGAATCTCGCCCCGGCGCGTTGTGCGAAGCCGATGCCGGTGATGATCCAGGCGGGGGTGAACAGCGCGTGCCCGATGAAGCGCGGCCAACTCAGGCCGACCAGCAGTGGTCCGTCGCCGATGCTGGCCCCCAGTGCGACGATGGAGTTGTCCCAGACGACCGCCGCGGTGGGAAGGATCAATGCCAGCGTGCTGACCGAGCGCTCCTTGATGAACAGCCGGATGGCGAAGATGGCGAGTACGGCCTGCGCAATGGCGCAACACGCATAGATGAGTGTGTACACGTTCTGGTCCGTCGAACGGTGGCACGGGTCTTTCCCTGTCACATTATGTGTTGTCAACGGCATACTATCACGATTGTCCGGGCACCCGGCTCAGGGTCAGGACCGACTGCACTCCCACCAGAACCGATGGCTGTCAATGTCGTTGCTGGTTGTCGGGCGGACGGTCCATCTGGCGATAGTCCAGACGGTGGACATCGGGTCTCGGCCACAATGGGGACAGTTCATCGGGCTAGACCAGAAGGAAGTGAGGACCACTAAATGGGTGTCCTGTCCAACGCACTTCCGGCCCTCCAGGGGTTCTTCACCATCGGGGTCCTGATCGGGCTGGGCTGGCTGCTGGCCCGGGTGGGGGTCCTGAGCCTCGACCATCGCAAGATGATGAGTTTCCTGGCCCTGTACGTCGCCTCACCCGCTCTGATGTTCACCATCATGGTGCAGGCCGATCTGAGCAAGGTGTTCGCCCATTCGGTCATCGCCGCTTACGGTTCCATCGCGATCGTGGCCAGCCTGTCCGCGATCGTCAGCAAGGCGGTCTACCGCCGCGACGCAGCCGAAACAACCATCGACGCCATGCTGGCCTGCTATTCCAACGCTGGAAACCTCGGCATCCCCGTCGCCGCCTATGCGCTCAAGGACGTCACCTGGGTGGTGCCGATCCTGCTGGTCCAGTTGGTCATCCTCCAACCCTTCACCCTGGCCGTCCTGGACTGGCGCAAAGCCCGCCTGACCGGTATTCGGCCCTCCGTGGCCTCGCTGATCAGCCTGCCCGTCCGCAATCCCCTGACGCTGTCAGTTCTGCTGGGACTGGCGATCAACCTCATCCATGGCCGGGTGTCCTGGTTCGCCCTGCCGGACTTCGTCAACCACCCCATCCAGATGCTGGGCGATGTGGCTGTGCCGATGATGCTGCTGGCCTTCGGGATCTCGCTCTGCCTGGATCCGAAACCCGCCCAGGGGGCCGAACAGAGGCAATCGTGGTTCGTGGCATCACTGAAGGTCCTGGTCCAGCCGTTGGTCGCGTACATCCTGGCCGCGTGGGTGCTTCACCTCGACCCCACGAGTGTCAGAGCCGTCACCGTCGTGTCCTGCCTGCCGTCGGCCCAGAACCTGTTTGTCATCGCGTCCCGGTACGAGGTGAGGATGGTCTTCGCCCGGGACACGATCTTCCGGGGCACCGTCGCCTCGGTCTTCGTTATCCTCGTGGCAGCGACCGTGCTAGCGTGAGGGTTGATGACTATCAGTACCGACTTTGATTTCGACCACTCCGTGGACCAGGCCTGGCGCCGGTTCACCCTGCGGCTGGGGGAAGTCTTGTCGATGATGGACGAGACCGAACCCCTGACATTGTGCCCTTCCGACTCCGCCGAGCATTGGTACACCCGCTTCTTCCAGGAAGCCAAGAATCACGTCACAGCCCTGGTGCCGCTGGCGACGGGCAATGATAAATTGTCCGGCGAACAAGAGGCCTGCCTGGCGTCGCTGAACTGGATCCCGGGCGACGAGGGCTACCACATGACGGTCGACCAGAACCATTGCGACCCGCTGGCCCAGGCCACCGTGATGGTCCTCAGACAGGTTTTCGGGGTGACTCATCCGGTTTTCCTCGACTCCAATGTGCTCGCCGAAATCCTCCAGGAACCGCAGACAGCCGATAGTTGGGAAGCTTCCGGGTTCGAGGAGACTCTGGCCCACGGATCCCTCGACGAGGTACAACTGGCGTCCGCGGTGGCCGAAGAAATGTCGGAGGTCTTCGGTGTGGTCCCCATGCGCGACCAGGACGGCGATTTCGCAGTACGGGTGGGGTCGACGATGATCTTCGTCCGGATCCCGTCCGACGGCAAGGAAGTACGCTTGTTTTCCGTCCTCGTCCACGACATCAGCGGCCGTTCCCGGGCAGCCGAGGTGCTCAACGATATCAATGCCCATGCCCGCTGGGTGCGCTTCTATCTCGTCCGCGACAAGATCATCGCGACCATGTCGGTGCTGGCCTCTCCCTTCGTCCCCGCGCATTTGCGACAGGCCATCGTCGAGATGACGAATGTGGCCGACGGAGTGGACGACCTACTGGCGGACAGCCTCCAGGGCAAGACAACTTTCCCAGCCGAAGTGTGAGTCGACCCCCTGGATGGCTGGCGGCCGACGATCATGATCATCGCCCGTACCCGCGCTGAGAGCTTGCGATGATCCATCAGGGAATGCAGAATTGATTCAAGTAAAAGGAGGGTCTCATGAGTGGAGACAGACCGAAGATTCTGATTGGAATCGATGGTTCGGAAGATGGAATCCGCGCGGCCCGTTATGGGATCGGGCGTGCCCAGCGGAGGGACGAAGACCTCTGGTTCGTCAACGCGGTCGATGACGGAGTCATGTCGGGCGGCTGGGGGATCATCTACGATCCGTCTGTGCTGAAGGAGGCTGGTCAGGCAGCGGTCAAACAAGCTGCGGATCTGGCCATCGCCCGGGGAGTCGCTGCTGACAGGATTCACACCGATGTGGCGATCGGCAGTTCGACCAGTGTGTTGAGCGAATACAGCAAGCAAGCTGAAATACTGATTGTAGGACGCCGGGCGACCTCGGGCCTGGAGAGGATGTTCATCGGATCCACCTCGACATCGCTGGTGTCCGCCTCGCAGTGTCCGCTGGTGGTCATCTCGGCGGCATCGACGCCTGAGGCCACCGGTCGTTTTCATTCGGTCACCGTGGCCATGGGCGGCTCGGGTGACAAGCCTTTACGCTGGGCCTGCCAGGAGGCGAGGAGTCGTCAGTCGACGCTGTCCGTGGTCCATGTCATCCCTTATCAACCGGCCACCATCGCGTCGGTGGCACCGGCCACGACAGCCCAGGAGAAGAGTTGGGAAACCCGGGTCTCGGCCGGGCTGGAGCAGATGGTCAATCCAGTACGCGAGGAGTTCGCCGATGTCGAGATCACCGTACGCTCCGAGCGCGGTGTCCTGGCCGATGTGCTGATCCAGGAATCGGCCAAGGTCGACCTGCTGGTCCTCGGCGTCAAGAAGCGCGGCCCCATGATCCTGGGAGGACCGGTGCGAGCCGTCCTGGCCCACTCGGCCTGCCCGGTGGCGCTCATCACCCGTTAATTCCTGGTCAGTGGTGTGTGGATCGGACCCTCCCAGCCGGTCAGTCTGATGGCGGTAACCGGCCGGGAGGATCACTTTTTGGGCGCCTGCTTCCACAGGGTCCTACGCCGCCCATGACAAGGTGTGCAGCTTCGCCAGTGCTTTTCGCTCGATCTGGCGTACTCGCTCGGCGCTGATGCCCCAGTGTTCCCCGATCTCCGCCAGCCTGTTGGGATGGCCGTCGACCAGGCCGTACCGGCGCCTGACGATGTCGGCGGAGCGCTCGTCGAGTTCTCCCAGCAACTCCTCCAGGGATTGGGTGGGGTAGGCCGTGCCGATCGGGTCCGGGGTGGTCTTCTCGTTGAGGGCGATCAGGTCGCCCAGCGTCACGGATTCACCCTCGACCAATGGGGCGTCCAGGGAGGCGTACGACCGGGTGTAGTTGGTCAACTCGATGATGTCGGCTTCGTTGACGCCCAGTTCTTCGGCAATCTGCTTGGGGGCCGGTTCGTGACCGAGGTCGGCCGCCAGGCGACGGGTGGTGGACACGATTCGCGAGATCTGCTCGGCCACATGGATGGGGATTTTCACGATATGTCCCTGGGAGGCGATTCCGCGGAAAATGGTCTGGCGGATCCACCAGGTGGCGTAGGTGGAGAACTTGAATCCTTTGGTGTAGTCGAACTTTTCCACCGCTCTGATCAGGCCGACGTTTCCTTCCTGAATGATGTCGAGGAAGGACAAGGTCTCCCGGGCGTACTTTCTGGCGATTGAGACGACCAGGCGCAGGTTGGCGCCAATGAACCGTTGTTTTGCCTCGGCGCCTTGTCTGCTCATGAAAGCCAGTTCATCGTCGGTCGCGTCCATGGGGCGCGGCACCTCAGGATGCTCCAACAGATAATCCGCATAGACTCCGGCTTCCATGGTGCAGGCCAGGTCGACCTCTTCTGCGGCATCGAGCAACTGATGCTGGGCAATGCTGTCCAGATACAGTCCGATGGCATCTTTCTCAGTGATCACGGTGTGCCGACCGTGCCCGGTTGTGGCGGTCATCTTTGTTCCTTTTGTTCAATGCCCGAATACCTGGATCCATGACTGCTCCGCGACGCCAGCGATCGGTGGATTCGGGCAGTGCCTGGATCCAGTGCTCTGCCGCTCAGATCGGCAGCTGGTAAATCCGGACTCCGCATGTAAGTGATAACGCCCAGACAGCCCCATCCATTCCAGATATCCGCATGTTTTTCGCAGAGATCTCACGCTGAGAAGGAGTCAAGAATGCGCCGTGTTGACTTGCATGCGGGAATACCCTCATGCATAATTGAAGGCGGGCTTGACACGAGCGGGTTTTTTTTTACCCTGGTGCAAGATGGCTGCGATAGTAACAAAGGACTATTGATGATAGCAAGTAAGAGTGTGTCGGTCAGTGTCAACCCAGATGAGGGCATGAAGAAACCATCCACTTTCTCGGGTGCGAAAGCGCGCAAGCGAGCCGCCGGTGCGGATGCGGGTCTTCCCCATGACACCGAGGACGCACAGACCTACGAACTTCACCCAGTCTTGGATTCTGGTGAGGCGATCCAGAATGAGGATGCCGAGCGCGAAGAGTCCCTCGATGACCTGGAGGACGACGAAGATTTTGTCGAACCGTCTGTCGAAGACGCGGTCATGGCAGCCGTCGACGGTGGCGCGGACTTCGATGTCAGCGAGGACGGCGATTCGATCGAACTCAGGTTCACTGCCAAGAAGCGCAGTCTCGACGATGTCGACGACGCCGAGTTCCAGCCCAAGAAAGAGGCCGAGCTCGAGGCCGAACTGGCTGAAGACGAGGGATTCTCGCTGTCCGACGCGGACGAGACCGATGAACCCGAGCAGCAGGTCCTGGCAGCCGGTGCCACAGCCGATCCGGTCAAGGACTACCTGAAACAAATCGGCAAGGTGGCTCTGCTGAATGCCGAGCAGGAGGTGTCCCTGGCCAAGCGGATCGAAGCAGGCCTGTTCGCCGAAGAGAAGGTCAACGAACCGAAGGTGACACCGTCACCGGACGAGCGGGTGGACCTGGAGTGGATCGCCGAAGACGGCCGCCGCGCCAAGAACCATTTGCTGGAGGCTAACCTGCGTCTGGTCGTCTCGCTGGCGAAGCGCTACACGGGCCGTGGGATGCTCTTCCTCGACCTGATCCAGGAAGGCAACCTGGGCCTGATCCGTGCGGTGGAGAAGTTCGACTACACCAAGGGTTACAAGTTCTCGACCTACGCCACGTGGTGGATCAAGCAAGCTATCACCCGCGCCATGGCCGACCAGGCCCGTACTATCCGGATCCCGGTCCACATGGTCGAGGTCATCAACAAGCTGGCACGCGTGCAACGCCAGATGCTCCAGGACCTGGGCCGCGAACCCAGCCCCGAGGAATTGGCGCACGAATTGGACATGACTCCCGAGAAGGTGATCGAAGTCCAGAAGTACGGACGCGAGCCAATCTCCTTGCACACGCCGCTGGGCGAGGACGGCGATTCGGAATTCGGCGACTTGATCGAGGACTCTGAAGCGGTCGTACCGGCCGATGCAGTCAACTTCTCCCTGCTCCAAGAACAGCTTCACGACGTCTTGGACACCTTGTCGGAGCGGGAAGCCGGAGTGGTGTCGATGAGGTTCGGGCTGACCGACGGCCAGCCCAAGACTCTCGACGAGATCGGGCGGGTCTATGGGGTCACCCGGGAGCGAATCCGGCAGATCGAGTCGAAGACAATGTCCAAGTTACGACATCCTTCGCGCTCACAAGTCTTGCGCGACTACTTAGACTAGACGCCATGACTGGCGATCACACCCTTCTCAACGCCTGGGCGGCGGCACACACAGCTCTCCTCGTGGAGGGCCAGTCCCACCTCAGCCAGATTGTCGGCTCGGATTCCTCCCAATGGGAGATGGATCCGGGTACGGGGTTGTTGACTGTCAACGGATCCAAGCTGCAATTCGCCCTCCTGGGCTGGGTGGACGACGACACCAACATCTGGTCCTGGGCCTGGGGGAGCCCCGGCATGGACGACCAGTCGATCGCCGTCCAACGGGCCGCGCCGCTGAAAGATTTCGGTGCTGAATCCGGGCTGTGGGAATACACCGTCCCCGCCTTCTCGATGGAGGGTGTGCTGGACCTCGGTATGACCCCGGGAGCGACGGTCGCCCTGGTGGCCAGTCCCCAACTGATGGGTGGGGCCATCTTCTCAGGAGTCTTCCCTGGAAAACGGGTCTATACAGTTGTGACAGATCCCCGCTTGACCATGGACGCCCCCACCGCCTTCACCGTACCGACGATCATCTCCGGCGCTCTGGCCTACGGCTTGGGCGATCACCGCGACATCGTCATGGTCTACGCCGGCGCACACCAACTGGACACCGATGAGTCCGACCACGACATCACTCTCCGCTTTGCCGACGGCAGCCGTCTCAAAGTCGAATTCGACGACGACAACCGCGTGCGCACCGTCCAAGAAGTGACGGCAGACGAACCGGTGGCGGTGTCCAGCCAGCTCTGAGTCTGCTGATCGTGGTCGCGTAGTAGCCATAGATCGGTGGATTCAGGTTAAGATACATCGCGTGGATGAATCACCTCGTGGGCGACGGCGGAGCCCATCGGTTGCGGGCGAGTACGGTGCCAGGCATTTGTTGGTCTTGGAGGGCTTGGAAGCAGTACGGAAAAGGCC
>Ga0123354_10000986_pt1 | contig 32370 bp, 20 predicted proteins | sample TergutLab28metaG_2_FD_97872 | JGI IMG/M metagenome (GOLD analysis project Ga0123354, IMG submission 97872) | Labiotermes labralis P4 segment gut microbial communities from Petit-Saut dam, French Guiana - Lab288 P4 | ecosystem: Host-associated > Arthropoda: Insects > Digestive system > Gut ... | reverse complement strand
TGCGGCCTGGGCGTGCTGCTGACCACTCACCCCCTTCTAGTGCCGCGGTCATGGAAGAGTAGAGCTATACCTCTACCCACCCTCTGGGCCACACCGGGCCTGTAACGGGATCACTTCACCTTTTCACTTTTTTTTACAGTACTTTCATACTCGTCAATACATCCATTCCTGTTAAAGCATGTGTTTTAAATATTGTAATTGGTTGCGTAAGTTAACTGTTACTCGTAGAGTAAATATTCTTGTCAAAAAAGATGGTTAAAATATTATAATTTTATAAAACTGCATTAAAGTTTTGACCTGCCAGTATACTGCTTATGAGTGTACGTGTGTTGCCACCAGACTGGAGCTGATGTACGAGAGAGCCGAGCAGTGGTCTTCGGAGCTAGAAAGAAATTACGATCTGCTGGACCGCTGGAAGAGGAGAGGCGACGAATTGCTGTACTCCATGATTCCACGCTTGGTAGCAGACAGACTCCGAACAGAACAGAATTCCCTCAGTACGTGTCAGGTACGAGTGCAAGGGGTTCTTGAAGGGTGTCATTTGCTTCGAGTCTTCTACAACTTTTCTGGTTTTCAGGGCGGCAATTATTTCTAATAAGCACTTCTGGAACGAAGTATCTTACAGTCTGGTCGTCAGATGTGGTGTCACAGGTACATGCTGCCTTTTTCTTCCGGATAGCGACCCTGAAGACGGAATTTTGTATTCCGCTTCTTAAATTCTAAAACGTAAATGTGGCCGCAGAATTCTGTCCATTACCAATGTCAAACTTGCTCTTCATATTCTACGCCACACGTAATAAAACTTCCCATTACACAAATATATCTCGCGCAGGAACGCTAGCAAATTCTGCTAGGATCAACACAGATGCTTACTAGTTCCAGTAAATATACTTCTCCCGTCTTTTATTTCCAATTTTAGATTTTTCAAACAAATTTTTGCACAGAGATTCCACAGTAACACGTAGCATATTTTTGTACCAAATCCGACATATATATATACACACCAAAACTCAAGCTTCCACTGACGTTGAACTTCAGCGACATTTTCAAATTGAATTTAATTATCATTACAATACAGTATGTCTTAGTATGGTGTTTTCTCAACAGATGTAGCTACTCGCATGACTGTAAGATCATGTGATGTATGACGTATGATAGTGAAAGAAGATGGCCGGAGCACGGTTGACGCTTAAGGAACGAAAGTCCATTTTGAAGTGGTATATCAAGTTTGAAAATGTCGCTGAAGTTCAACGTCAGTGGAAGCGTGAGTTTCAAACAAAACCTCCAACATGTTTGACAATTACATGGCTTTGTGACAAGTTTTATACACATGGTACCATTTGTGATGTGAATAGGGGAAGAACCGGAAGACTTCTTACAGCCACAAGTCCTGCTTCTTCGGCTATGGTTTTGGAAAGGTTTACAACGTCGCCACGGAAGTCTGCTACACAATTTGCACGTGAGACAATGGTTAGCAGTACAAGTGTACGACGCATTCTGAAAGCCTTTAAGTAGAAAGTGTACATCCCCAGATTATTGCATGCAATAAATGACGACGATCCGGATCGCCGAATCCAGTTTTGTGAGTGGTTTCAGCAAATAGTAAATGAGGGTGAAGAGTTTGTGACGAAGATTGTGTGGTATGATGAGGCCCAGTTCAAGCTTAATGGAACAGCGAATCGTCATAATTGTGTTTACTGGGCACCAGAAAATTTACACGTTCATGTTGGCAAGGCGGTCAGTCTACCGGGGGTGAATGTCTGGTGTGGACTGTCAGCTAGAGGTTTAATAGGACCCTTCTTCTTTGAAGGTACTGTTACTGGTGAAGCGTATCTGGAAATGCTATGCTCATCCATTTTACCAGTTATACGTGTACATTATGAAAACAGTGAGGTCTTCTACCAACAAGACGGGACACCCCCACACTACCACCGAGACGTACGGGCTTTCCTGGATGAGAATCTGCAAGGAAACTGGATAGGACGAAGAGGTACATTTGAATTCCCACCACGTTCACCAGAATTAACACCTCTGGACGTTTACCTTTAGGGGACCTTGAAGGATGTCGTGTATCGCAAGAAACCGCCTACGCTGGGAGACCTTCGTGCAGACATTAGAGCGACATGTGCAGCAATCACCATAAACACTTTGACCGAGGTAGCTCAATGAACTGCTCGCCGTTGTAATAGGTGTCTATCCGCTAACGGCAAGCACTTTGAGCACCTCCATTAACTGTACAGGTACAGGAAACTTGTATTGTGCTCTATCGTAACGTGTGTTCAACTTGTGATGTACAATTAAAGTTAGTACTAACATACAACATAGAGTTTTCTTTCGTTAAAGTGTGTATACATCTTTTTGGCGGGCCCTGTATATATACGACACAGTATTCATTAAACAAGCCAACAAACAAAACACCTCGCACGCCACTACTAGCAGTACATATCTTACACACTTACTTCCAGTAGTCTACTACTTCTTCCACCCACATGTTTAAACAACCCTTTCATATTCATTGAACTAAAGTACATCTGATATTTAATAACCGTAATATTTAATATAGCATTGTAAAATATATCAATGAAGACACGACAGGTAAACACGATACATAATTTAGACCCCAAATAATGACACACACACGCGCGCGCGCACGCACGCACGCATACACACACACTGAACGTTCCAATTGAACGTTTCGTAGGTTAATTTTTCTTGGTATTCTGGAGGTCCCACTTTCAAATCTGGTCCCTCTGACTGCGCATTTTTGTAAGTCCTCAAAAATAATTGACGAATACCTTAAAAACAAATCACTAACGCTGTCTATCATATCCTTTCCATTTCATAATTCAGACCATCCCGTAAGTAGACGCGGTGTACAAGAAGCAATGGTTAGAAACCGAAAACAGTTCCTACACACGTACAATATTACACAGTGCACGTATCACTAATTAAAATTGTTTTATTTTTGCTTGACAAGTGCTGTTTTGTGCCACAAAGTAAACATGTTTATGACACAAACTTCTACCCTTCTGCTTCGACCCAGACTCTGACTGACATAAAGTAAATTAATGAAAAATTAACATTTCTTGTAACAAGCGTGTTTATTTGTAGTCTTTCGACGCGGTGTCCATCTTGTTCTGCGAACTGGTGGATTTCAGTTCTTCAACATTACAGGACGCCATGGATGTCGTCATGAGTATAAACGCAGTTTTCTCTTGCTTCGATGCTCTTATGGACCGCTACAATGTGTACAAGGTACGGAAACTACTTGATATGCCAATGGCTTCTAATATGTGGACTGTAATTCGATTGGAATTGTGGTTCTCAGAATACATCCCGGCTGGGGAAAATTAAATAAAGCTGTGAGCAGCTCCTTCGGCGCTTCGCAAATAAAAGTTGCAAAAACATTCCTGTTATCTTTGCATGCCCCTTCATTTCTCTCCGCACGTAACAGGACAGCCAGTGGTAATCAGAACACATCTTATACTCATGGAGGTGAATTAGGAACGCATAAAAATTCTTCCCAATTATGACTTCCTTTTATACACTTTGTGACATGAACAAATAAGCATTTAGGTACACGAATACTTGAGAGTGACCTCTCCTACCCTATTACTGTATTTCATTAACCATCCTCCCGTGAATAAGCCAAATTCAGGCACTCGGTCACCAAGTGGGTTGGCTATCTAACAGCTAACCTAAACCGAGCTGAGACATCGATAAGACTTTAAAGCCAGCTGAATCCCAAACATCATAGCACTTAAAGAGACCTTCAATCATTGCCCTTTCAAAGACGCCTAGGTTTAACACGGGCGCTCTTCAGTTGCCCCAACCAACAATTTTTGTTCATTCCCATCACCACATACACGCTGTATATGAAGCCGACCCTCCGCGTTTCGTTTCATATACGTCTTCATATGCGTCTGCAGAGCATATAACAACAAACAGAGATCTGGGGAAACTAATAGTAGCTCAGTGGTCAAGAAATTCGGCGCCTCATTTTGAGAACCGCAAACTTTGTAACTGTGCTCAGAATACGTCCTTAACCTCTGTTCTTCACATATGGCGCGGTACCAAGTTGTAGTCGTAAATAAATCGCCGATTAAAGTTGATGTTCTTAAGAGTACTTCACCAGATATTAATTTTTTGTACCGATACTGCAATTCAACATTGTGGATGTAACTTTTCGATAACGTTTATTTGTCAGGTAGAGACGGTGGGGCAGGTGTACATGGCAGTGAGCGGGGCTCCTGAGTACACCCCCGAACATGCAGAAAATGTCGCCGACGTTGCATTGTGTCTGCTCAGACATGTCAAACGGCTTAAGTTACCCTCAGGAATCAGCATGCAGATCAGAATCGGTGAGTTCCTGAGATTAGGCTATCCTCTAGATAGACCACTGCACTTTATTAGAATGTCACCACGTATGGCACCGTCATGTCTCATTAAACAGTATAAAATCTCTGCAGATAAATAATGTTCCGTAATTATATCAACTACATTATTAACAAAAGGCATTCGTTGTCGACGATTGCGTTTTTCTGCGATATGACACTGCGTCAGGATGTAATCGGATCCCGACGTTTCAAACGAACATACTGTCTTCATCATCAAGGTCCAATAAGTCCCCAAAATTTTAAGTTTATTGTTTCATCAGTATTATTAATATTACAACTAATTAGCCGTAAAAACACTAAGAGTAAATTCTTGATAAATGTAGCAAGAGGAGTTGAAATCTGTGAATTTTTAATACAAAACTAGTGTAGTCGGCTTACTTGTTAATAAATACATTTTTGTTTTGGTGACACGAAAAGATCATGGCAAGCAGTTATTTCGTACCATAAAACTAAGCCCTGAACAGTAAGAGTATATGCCTTTGTTCTTCTCAATGGCAGGAATCCACTCCGGCCCTGTAGCTGCTGGCGTTGTTGGTCTCAAAGTCCCAAGATATTGTCTTTTTGGAGACACAGTCAATACCGCGGCCAGAATGCAAACCACCAGCTTGGTGAGTAGCCTTTCATAAAACGCTAATAAGCTTGCATAGCTACAATGCATCTGTGTTTTACCCCGAAAAAGAGCAATACGAGTCGGTACGACTTACTAGACGTCTGTTTAATTGCCCCTGGCATCAGTTCTCGCCCACTACATAAGAAAATTTTATTTTATTTTTCTACTTCATGAGTTTATGTAATGCTTTCCTCGGTTAATATCCGCAACACACCACGAGGAAATGATTTTCACAGTTTTCGCGTTGCTTTTTTGCTTTCTGTAACACACAGAATACAAGCGGCACCTCAAAATAAAATCTCAATATCCTCGCCACGAGGGGTGGGCAGGAGCAGTACAGAATTTCTCGCTAGGGTGACGTAGGGCGGGAATTTATCCCCAGCATCGTTACTGTAGCCAAGAAGGCCAGGGTGAGAACCCGGAAAATGGCTATGGGGTATGGTAGGGGCTGGGGGGGGGTGGAGGCTCTTTAGACGTGATAAAGCCAACACTCCTAGGGGAGTAAACCCTAAATAATTCTAGGATACCTCGGGCCAGCCCCCTCATTTGCAAAATTTTAGGTGATTAAAAGCAAACAAATTGTCTTTACGTCACTTCCCTCTTAACCTACAGGCACAAGAGGTTCGACTGAGTGAAGTTAAGAATGCAGACGACTAATATGAAACAGAATAACATAATCTACAGTTTCAGAATTTACCGTACAGACGAAGTCTGGATCCTAAAAGTTGCTTTACGAGGTCGATAAATGTAAAATTTAAATACGTACGAAATCTGACTGGGCTTATGACCGCTTGTGAAAATGGTAATCAGTGGCTAAGTGAGTGTTCGATAGAGAAGACAAACCTTCTCCCTCTCAATTCGTTCTCCATTCGCAAACCGACGTACATTGACAAAATTCAGTCCTATGTCGCTGTGTCCCGATAAGCTATCTTGCACGCGTTTTCTGTACATTAACCTCTGATCTGATTATTTTGTTTGCTTGCAGCCTGGAAAGATACATATATCGACAACAATGCGGGAACTGCTTGACGATCGTTACGTCACTGAACCCAGAGGACTTGTCACAGTGAAAGTATGTACACAACAGCCTTGTTTGTGTGTTTCTTTCTTTCTTTCTTTCGTACCATATGGTTTTGTTAGAGACGTATTTATATTTTGAGCAGAGAAATCCCGTGGTGCTATAGGCAAGTATATTTAAAGGTACAGTCAGCACAGCTGTACATTTTACTTTCGTCGTTTCCTGGTAAATGTCTTGGCTGTAAACAGCCATCCTCAGGCAAACCCTTAAATTCTAAGTACAATAGTGCATTTTTACAATTACTCTCCAGGAATGGAAATAAGGCGAAAGAATATACAGTAAAGGAGTTAAGGATAATTGACCCTGTGTAGAAGGAATAAGCAATTACGGCCCCATGCCACGCATGGGAAAAAAGTTAACTCTCAATAAACGTAAATGTTACACTTATGAAATATGCTTCCATCAAGAGTTCAGAAAAGTCGCTTCCAATATCGCAGTAATCAAGGAAAGGAACAAAGACTTAAGGTTCCTTACTGATAGCACAGCCAAGTACCGGGTCAGGTGGCCCAAAACGAAGAATGCTATCTGATGTTTACTGGACCGTGCATCATTGTGATAATTGAAGAATAAAAAATCAACTAGATGCCACTTATTGTTTTATTGTCCTACTTATAGGCTCAACATGTTTCGGGCATTACTATGCCCATCATCGACAGCTCGCGACTATGGTGTTGATTACCACATTGGTCGTTTCGGTCTTGGTTTGCTGTATGTTGGAGGTTAGGTGTGGTTAGGCTGGAGTAATGTCCGGGCTGCAGGCTAAAGCGCAACTGCTTGTGCTTTAGCCTGCAGCCCGGACACCACTCCAGCGTAACCGCACCTAACCTCCAACATACAGCAAACCAAGACCGAAACGACCAATGTGGCAATATTCACCATAGTCGCGAGCTCCTGATGATGGGCACAGTAATGTCCGAAACATGTTGAGCCTACAAGAAGTACAATAAAATAATAAGTGGCATCTAGTTGGTTTTTTATTCTTCAGAGGACTGATATATTGTGATATCATGCTGCCTTTTTTGGGCCATCGCAACGACCGATGTGACTCTTAGTACAAGCTAGTCAGAACACACACATACCATATCTGCCTACCGGACAGCATTCTTCATTTCACGAACTTAGACAGAAGAAAAACAGTTTAGTTAATCTGATAACTGAGACAGATGCAGATTCCGAACCGTCAGTCCTTACTCTGTATGGATGTGACTGGTCGTCGCTGTACTTGGTCTCAGTGCATACTTCGGCAGAAGTTTTACCTGTACCGTTAGTTTATGATTATAACCGGACAACCATTGTTTATTTTACTCACTTCCCTGATTAGGGTATCAGTCTGAACACTATGAAAGACCATAAAGTCTGAAGCAAATTATTTATCCTGCTGCCCACAATGCAGCGTTTCACTCTCCTTCGAGGTTACGATGTTCACAAATTCGATGCTCTGATAACAGGAATTTTAATCATACGAATTTTTCAGAGAATAAATCGTATTTTAACGCAATTTATTCATTATCCCGGCAATCAGCTGAAAAATCTTGTGATCACTCACAGTCATTAGAATATTAAATATACCTGCTTCGCTACGCAGCAGGCACCTGTTTCAGCTTTTTTACGCACACCGAAGGTAACGTAATTTAACCTGCCCCTATAATTGTTTCTAATATCTACGGATAAAGAGAGTTGTGATGTTATATTTTTCAGGGGAAAGGGGAGATGGAAACATTTTGGTTGCAGGACAATTCGTCTGCGACGGACTCCAAACCAACTACTGCAGATGGATCTGAATCTATTAACAAGTCACGCATTCATTAATATTTCAACTCACCACTTTAAGTCTCAAAATGTACACCTTATATTTAAGTTTAATTTGTTCATTCCAGTGGTGTTGGTTATTGTGTATTCACAAGCTACAAAGCCTCAATAATATTCAAAACATGAAATTATGAGAAGTAAGCAATTATTCGAAACATGTCGGGTACAATGAAATGAGTAACCGCTAAGAAAGGTTTTCCTTTTGACAGAAATTAGTAGTACAATTGCTAACCATACAACAGTATGTTACTGAAAATTAAAGAATCACTGTTGGGCTCCACTAAGGAACGTGTGCACTAAGTACTGATCTAATTCCGTAAGAAATGTGTAACATTCATTCAAAACTGATGGAGCAAGTTCATAAAATTTTATGAGCACATAACAAATAAATGCAAATAATTACAGGAAACCGCTGTTTGCGAATGACCATAATATGTACTGTACATACAAGCCACATCGTGCGTGCTAAGAGAGCAGAAAAGGTAACCTCGGAATTTTTTCTCTACATATTATTATATCGTGTATTTAAGATGTATTTGTTTAATGGTAAATAATATATTTTAATTAAGATAATATCTTATATCTATTTCGAGCAAAACAGTATATTCTGAAATGATTGTTTGAAATAACTGCATGTCACTACAGTAAATTATAATATTGAAACTATTTGTTGTTCCACTTTATATGCAGTTAAACCTAAACTGCACTTCAAAAATAAGAAACAAAATAAACTTCACACCCAGTTTTCAGACTTTATCTTAAATACTAGTGGGAATAGTGTCCAGCAAAGTGAAAGTTTTTGCTGAACACCTAACATTCATTTTCCTTAGTAATTAACCAACTTGATGCACAAATTCTTGTTTTGTAATAAGTTTATTACAAGCCTCTACATGTTTCCAGCATTGTTGTGCTCATCAACAGGAGGTCAAAATTGTATTATACAGCCTCTGGTATCATCATACCTATAGGTGTGATGATACCAGAGGCTGTATAATACAATTTTGACCTCCTGATGGTGAGCACATGGTGCTCGAAACAAAATTTTGTGCATCAAGTTGGTTAATTACTAAGATAAATATATTGAGATGCACGGTCAGCAAAACGTCACATTTCCTTTTCCTGTTCCGAAGATCACATTCGAACTCTAAACAGAGCAAACCCGTTGACTTAATGTCTATCGATTCGTCAAAGAACTACATTTGCAGCGCTAGCAGCGGTAGACGTGAAACTCACATAAAATTTTAGTCGAAACAGCAGAAAGAAAGAGATAATCTGGAATACAGGAGCAAAATGAAGGATAATACTAAATATGTGTCAAAGTAGTAGGGAGCGAGAGAGTGAACTGGACTGTGTGTCTCAGGATATGATCTTTGGAACACGGTAATTAAAACTCGGGTTTTAAAAAAGGCGATTAATTAATTAATTAACTCGGCGACTGTCATATTATTAATAACGACTCTGTTACATCAGGTAATTAACCCTTAACCCGCTAACGTGGAAATTATGGTGAGCTCCTAATAATCCCAACAGATGGTAGATGGTATTTAACTCGGTCTTTAAAGGGTTAAGAATTAACAGTATGCAGTTTTTGTTCACCCTGTTCCACTGCGGTATTATATTCAGTACATAAATTACTCAGACATTACGACCGAATTTTAAGAATAATCCTTCGTTAGGCTTTGCTGTGGTGTCCTCTGTACTACAAACATTGCTGGTCATAAAAATTCGATATCTGTTTTCAAATCTCCAGTTCCCAGCACTCCACAACTGAGATTCAAGTGTGGTCGTCAAGAACCATAAATGAAGTGTATGCAAGTTAAAACAACACGCTGGTGAGAAGTTTCCACAGTTTTTTTCAATATTGTATGTGAGGTAGGAAATATGGTCGGCCCCCAAACCGCCACCCTGTAACTTATTCCAGCGAGAAATAGCCTGTTTCAAATTAATTTGCTATATATGACGTCAAGGAATCGCATTTCCTCAACAAACTCCGACGCGTGGTTCAGCTCAAGATTTCGCTAACTCCACGAAGCAGAGTCATTCTCGAAAAGCTACTGGTTTCTCAGCCGTTAAAGAAACTCCTCACATTTTATAGAAACCGAAGTTTCACCACCGTATACACAACAATCTGACATTTCTCCCTATCCTGAGCCAGATTAAATTAATCCACGCTCTCCAGCTCCATTATTCATTGTCGAATCCTCACCCGAAGGTCAGTTCCAGCGGAACGGTATGATACTGTCTTGTGTATCCTTCAGCTAGACCTGAATTGCCACTGCAGTATTATTTAAGATCCACTCACCTCATAACTTCGGTGAGCACAATAAGAAACCCATGCCTTTACGTAAATTGTTTGCTCTGAGGTAGTGACAGTCTGGGGTCCGGAAGGTTGCAACAACGTACTCAGCCTTCATAGACGCTGATCATAAGTCATAACTGAATAAATAATTTCTTTATTCATACTTCAGAAAATTTAGTGCCAATTAGGAATACCTAATTGCATTCCACCTTCTTTCTTCCACATAAATATAAAGAAACATTCGTATACACATTCGGTCACGCAAGGTGCTCAGTGGCTTACAATAGGAAACTTTCATTTGCGATAAACAAACATCAGTACCATGGGAGTTTCAGAAATGACAGATAACGCATTTTGGCCGCGTTGGCGTAGTCGCGAAAAGCGCCAATTACCCTCGTCCTTTCCGTCCGTCCTTCCGTTTGTTCGCATGTATTAGCGCGGGTCATATTGGACGTATTCCGTCAAATTTTATATTGGATACTTTTACGACAATGAACAGTGGTTAAGGTTCTGTGCTACAAATCGGAAGGTCGCTGGTTCGATCCCAGCTGGTGTCAGTGGAATTGTTCATTGACATAAAATCCTTCCGTTCGCAGTATGGTCCTGGGGTCGACTCAGCCTCTAACAGAAATGAGTACCAGGAGTATTTCCTGCGGGTAAAGGCGGCCGGTGCATAAGGTTGACAACCTACCACCATCCTGTGCCGTTGTCACGAAATCTGGTAGCCTTAACTTCCTGGGACCCTCTGGGCCCCCCCCCCGTCCCTGTAATGGGACTGATTTACCTTACTTTTACGAAAATCTGTCGAGAAAATTCAAATTTGGTCGAAATCGATGAAAAATATCGGACGTTTTACAGGAAGACTAAGTACGTATTATTGTAGTCGGCGACGTTAAATCGCCATAAAAGCACTCTGTTCCGCTGAAATGGTATCAGGCTTATAGAACAGCCGAGAAGTATACACATTACGCGAACTCGCCAGAATGTTAATGTTAATACGTGCATTGCCTGTCTTGTTGTTATTAAAATATAACGAATATCGACGACTATGTTTCATTATAAATACAACAAAACTGTGGCAGTACTTTCACACGCCAGTTCATTCAGAGATGCAAACTTGCATCACTGATGTACGGCATCAGGGAGATGACTTACTGGCAGTCACTGCGCAGGCCTAAGTTTAGACTTTCATTTCAAAACACGTTTGGAAGCAACGAGCACACTAATTACAATAAAAAGTAGTTGGAGAAGAATGTACAACAACAAAAATACTTTTATTTGTGGCAACGAAATTATTATTTCTTTCCATGTGAGTTGGCCATTCTGACTTGTAGCGGGAGATCACGGTTTCAAATTCAGGCCCGCAGACAAGACGTGCTGTAGGAACTCTGAACATTATACTAGTAGAAGCATGACCCGTTATGCTGTGAGCTTCTGTACACTAGTTATAAGTCGCAGCCGCATCTGGCTTCTTCCTAAAACATTGCGATTTCTTTATTATCTATTACAGCCTTCCCAAAGACAGTCCTGAAAGTCCGAAAAGTTCTGATTGGTTTATAATTCTACCTATTCTGTTCCGCTCTCTTGAATTTGCAGACGATGTGAACGGTGTGGAACGGTGAACTGAAGGATATGGAAGAAGTGCAGTGCCTTATTTTAAGGAAATGTATCAAAATTTGCTTCGAAAAAGAGACAGAAACATGGAATTTAGGACAGTTTCCAGAAAGGATAAAGAAATTTAAAGTTTAACTATAATTTACTGAAGACCAACGCTACGAGGATGTAGGGGGATTTGCATGAAAGAAACTATCCCTCCTTATAGTCAGCACTAGGTGACAGGCGATTGGTCACAAGAAACCCTGTCCATTTAACCGTTGCAGAAACAGCTTCCTACTGTATTTAGATAGAGAACTGGTTGGGAACCGGAGACATTCTGGAAACTGTAGCAAAAATTAATAAACCGCTTACAGTCTGTTACTGTGCTGAGGTATTTTGTGCTCTCAAAGAGTCAAGCTGGTGGAAAACAATACTAACCATTTGGAGAAGCGACATTTATATGCAGATAATATCTTGATTTATTTCAAATATCATACAAGTCAATAAATCATAATAAATAGTCAGTGTTGGTTGGACTGCATGCAGCACGTGACGTTCAGCAGTTCAATGTGACTAGATGGAAATTATGTGGCGCAGCACCACAAGTTTCATTGGCAGTAACAGGCGTCTTTCGTATATCGTTTGATCCACGTGAGGTACCGGTTCACCCTCGTGTACACGCCAGGGTAATTCGGCAATCCGCATCCTTCGCCCCAGGACACCACCCCTGCAATCCACACTTTCTTTTTGATTGCATACCCACAAAAAACGACCATACTTCAAAGTCATTCATTCATTCATTCATTCATTCATACATACATACTTTCATTTATCTTTTCGACGATCGTTTGCTGTAAACTAATAAGCAGTTCTGTAAAAATGAGTTTAATATTTCATCATTTACGAAAGTACTAGATTTATAATCGTATTCAATTAATTTTCTACTATTTACCATGGTGGCGCTCCAAATTCATCACAATACAAACTGTTTCCAAACAACCAAACAGTGGCGGACGTAGATAGCTTGTACATTAAAAAAACCTGTTGTGATCACGCAACAAGCCAATAGGCAAGGCCACAGACTATGTGATTCAATTGAGTCCAGTTAAGCCGAAACAAGTCTGACTCTTTAAGAAGTCGCAGGTCGAGCGAGGCGTACAAGAGTTCTGTTCAAAACAAACGTGTCCACCACCAGGGCAGTTAGTGATTTAAATGCGAATCGACTTGCCTGGACTCGATTCGGGCTAGCGGTCCAGCAGCCCACAAAAACAACACGGAGACATTCTGCACACAGGAAGGAATTTCCAGCGGGTAGGGGCTATAAAAATCTTAGTCATTCAATAATATTACTTTGGGGCACGCTTTTGAATCCCCCCATTTTTCAGGCAAGTGATGTGTTACAAACTGGATTTGTTCCAGTTTTGCTCGAAGGAGGGAAGCACCCAGCTAACAGCTAGGCTATTAAATTGAATATGGTGAATATTAACCATTTAAATTACACGAGCATCCTATACAAATTTTCAGTTTTGTACCTCACAGAAAAATCGGGCTGTCTCCATTAATAAGACCAGTGGGTTAATGCTGCTGAGTATAGAATCGGTGCTTACCGTGGGAAAATTGAAACACTTCAACACTCCGTGCGGTTGCAGGAGGTGGTGCATAAGGTTGCCACTGGGCAGTGAACAGCTAATTATCTGTATTAATTTGACTGCGGAGGTAGCTGTTAGGCCTCCATATAAATAAAGCAGTCTTTCACATACTCCTACAGCACAGTGTCAACTTACCGACCACGCTGTGCACTGTCTCGTTGATTACATGCAGCGGGCCCCCGCTGTCACCCTGCAGTCAAAAGAGCACTTATTACTGTCGATTAATACTGACTGAAGTATCCATCCTTCTAAGAGAAACTGTACCAAAATAAGTAAATTTTCAAAATCAAATATGAAACTATTTTTTATTGCAACCCCCTTAACTTATATACAAAGTTTTCAAGAGATAAATATAAAATATAAAATAATCTCACTTTCATCAGTTTTGTTCCTCATAAGAGAGCAACTTGATGCTAAACACCTTCACTATTTTACAACTGAGGAACGGGATGATAATAAGGCTGTTGAATATGACAATATCGCTCTGTTCAACACAGCACATACAGTTACCGAGAGACGAAGCGGCAGTGGCCAGAGATAATTTTAAGGCACTGTGCGTACATGCCTCACGGGGTGTCCTAGCAAACAGATCACACGACAGGAGGGGAGTAGAGAAATTATGGAGATAAAAGGAATTAATTTTATAGATAATGACTACCATTAAATTACGCTGGCGTTCTCCACAGGTTGAACATTTTCCTGGATGTTTGTATTAACTAAAACCGTACAATTTTGACAAGACTAGAAATTTATAATCTGCGCCTCTCTTTAAAAAGCATTTTAGTGTGCTTTCACAAAGGTAAGATACACAAACTCCTCCCTTTTTGAGTTCACTCCTAGCTTACAGTCGTGCTTGAATGTTTGTAATTCTGTTAATTAACTTTTCGAATTTTACAAAGTCAGCGTAGAGACCACACCACCTTCCGAACCTTTATCCTCTTGTAAGTCACACGCATGCCCAATTTTGTAAACCCACAGCTGACCACCCTGCTCACTGAAACATTTCACGAGGTAAAACGTTTAAAGTATCATTTTCCAAAGCACTGTATACGTGCAACAGGGCAACAAAGCCTTTAATGTGTTCCGACTATTAAAATTATAAAATTTCAACAGTATATTCTTACCTGGCACGAGTCTTTCTTTCCCCCTGGAAAACCAGCACACAGCATATTGTCCGTGATCTTCTTTTGGCCGTATGAAGTCATCCTACAGTCCTTGTTGGACATGATGGGGACTGTTACCTCGTTCAGAACATCAGACGGAGCCCCATACTGTATCGTTACGCCCCAACCGGTCACCACGCCTTGTAGCCCAGTAAAGCTCTTGCCTGTCATAAGAGCATATTCCATACGTTAAAAAAGGCGCAAAACAACTCCTGTTGTTTTGCCATTGCTGCTGCTACTGCTGTGAGGCTGCCTTTACCACAGGATTCATCAACAGACTGCTGTGGGTGTACGCGACACACAGGTTTGTTTCCAAGTTTCAGCAGTTCTTAATCAGGACCAGAAATTTCGGAATTTAAATACCTTAAAACTACATTCATAAAAATGATCTAATTTATATTACGAGTTTCTGAGTGACCAAATCAAGGAAGATTAATGTGGGTTGTGTATGTAGCACAAGCCGATCCCAGTGGCCACTCGGTTTCAGGCGTAAGTCTGCGGCCGCTCACCTGCTGAGATTGTTAGTTCGAATTCCGCCGACGGCATGGATTTCTCTTGTAAGTGTTGTGTGTTGTCGGGTAGAGGTCTCTGTGACGAGCTGATCACTCGTCCAGAGGAGTCCTACCGACTGTGGTGCGTCGTTGTGTGTGATCTAGAACCCTCATGAATGAGGAGGCCCTGGCCCACTGGGGGGGTGTTGCGCCAAGTAAAATAAAATGTAGCACAAAGTATTTTAGTTTGGTATGTTCCATATTCCGTGCATTAATTAGATTCTTAAAAAGACCAACAAATGCATTTTTTTCTTATAATAAAAGCCAAAGAGATGCACTATTTCTCAAGTTCATTTTGATAAAGAACTCTACATGATCGGGATGGAACTAGTTCCATCCCGACCATGCTAGCAGACAGTCAACATAACTAACATGACAAATATCTGTTGCCGTGTATGCAGTGTTGAGACTCCTGATGATGGACAGTAGATCTGTCCTAAACATGTAGAGTTCTTTATCAAAATAAACTTGAGAAATAGTGCATTTCGATGGCTTTTATTATAGGAATATATCACGATGCACGGTCCTCTGAATGTCAAATGCATTTTGGTTTCATGCGTATAATTTTATTATATAGTGACCACCGACATGTATCGACCACTCATGTAACCATCTTCAGGGTGGTAAGTGCAAGAATACAAATATATATTTAGCGTGTCGGGTCACGCCAATGGTTAAAACCGTAAAGTTGAACTATGGAGTGTATTCTTGCACTTGCCACCCTGAAGACGGCCACATGAGTGGCCGAAACATGTCGTCGGTCACTATACAATAAAATTACATTCATAAAACCAAAGTGCATTTGTTGGCATTTTTAATAAATTTACGCAAGTTATTTTAGTTCTGAAACTCTACGAGAAGAGACAAGTTGACAGAACTATATGTAGAAGATAGATTAATATTAAACAGGATCAGAAAGAACTAGTAGGTTATGACGTGGACAGAATTCGACTGGTTCAAATAGGATCAGATCTGTTCTTCTTCCTTCTAAGCCTACGCCCTCCACTCAGTATCCTACCTTACATTTTAAGCAAAATTTTAGCATTCATTTCCTGTATCTTCCATTCATGCTGCTTTCCTTATTACTTCATCACGCCAGTAATTAATACGCAGATACAAATTACGAAGAGCCGCATTACGCAGTGTTTCGAAGCCATCTGGTCCTTGTTCCTTCTTAGGTCCAAATACGTTCGTCAGCAACACCCAAAAACTTTCCACCTAAGTTCTTCCTTTAATGTCAGAGACCAGGTTTCACATCCTCATAAAACAATAGATAAAATCATAGTTTCATCTTAACTTTATGCTTGTAGACAAGAGAATTGAGCTCTCATTTAAAAGCGTCCGATATAGATAACCTAGTAGCCTGGTGTAGCGGTAGACATTAATAAAAAAATTCAGTTCAAATCACGAAAGGGACGTCGGAGATCCTCGCTAAGAACTGTCGAGGTTTTTCTCATTTCCTCCAGGAACATTCCGGGCCAGAACTTCGACTAAGTTAAGGCCGCTTCCTTCTAGATCCCTCCCAATCATCATTCATAAATTATCATGCCGTCGACGCTACACCATATGAGATACAGATAGCACAAAAGGTCACATAAAACCACGGGTAAGGGTGTAGGCAGTGCTGATTTTCAAATTCTGGGCAGGTGGCACTGACCGCGTACCTGTTGCAGGAAGGCAGACAGGTCGCAGAAGGCCCTCCATCGGCACCGCCTTGTCGAGCTCAAGCAACGCAATATCGTTGTTGAAAGTCTTGTCATCGTATAGACTGTGTGCCACAATATGCCGCACCTTCCTGTCTATGGTACGCGTCTCACCGTTGTCAGTCCGTGAGTGGTCCAGCAGCCGCACCACCAACTTGTTTTGGTTAAATCTGTACAGTACAAGCAGGTGAATATAATGACATGAAGTTTGATATTACACGAACTACACAACAAACGCACACAGTCTGTGATTGCAGTCTCGGGATATTGAACTGAACTAATTCCATGCAACAAAGACTTTCTTCAGAAGTTCCTCAGCCAATCAAGAAATTCTCCTAATTTTGTGACTGACTGACTGATTCCATCTAGCAGAGTCCTTCTTGAGAAGCTAACCGGTTTGCAGCTAGTCAAGAAATTCCACGCATTTTATGGAGCCCGAAGGTTCATTACCTCATTCATAAGTGCCCGCCACCTGTCCCTCTCCTGAGCCAGCTCGATCCAGTCCATACTCCCACATCCCACATCCTAAAGATCCAACTTAATATTATCCTCCCACTTGCGCCTGGGTCTCCCCAGTGGTCTCTTTTCCTCAGGTTTCACCACCAAAACCCTGTACACGCCTCTCCCCCCACCCCTCCCCTTACGCGCCACATGCCCTGTCCATCTCATTCTTCTTGATTTTATCACTCGCACAATATTGGGTGAGTAGTACAGATCATTAAGTTCCTCATTATGTAGTTTCCTCCACTCTTCTGTTATCTCATCCCTCTTACGCCCAAATATTCTCCTCAACATCCTATTCTCAAGCACCCTCAGCCTACGTTCCTTCCTCAATGTCAGCGACCAAGTTTCACACCCATATAAAACAAATGGAAAAATTATAGTTCTGTGTATCTTAATTTTTAAATTTTTGGATAGCAAATTGAAAGACAGAAGATTCTGCACCGAATGATAACAAGCATTGCCTGACTTCAATGTGCTCTTAATTTCTTCCTGAATTGAATTTTGATTTGTTTCCTAATTTTACAGAACCCAATATTTTATTAATGTGGTCACTGGAGCCAGCCACTAGTCCCTGCCATAAACCAGAATATTCCGGTCCACACCTTCCAGTCCCACTCCTTTACAGCCCGCTGAACACTATCCTCCCACCTAAGCTTGTGTCTTCAAAGTGGTCTCTGTACTTCAGTTTATTAAAATGACAATTAATTGAAATTTCAACAACGCACACCGCTCTCTTTTTTTAACTCATAAATCTTCAATTTCGCTACACATTTCTGCAAAAAGGACATAATTTCCAAGTCGTGAAGCTATAAAGACTTACATTTTGGCCTTTGACGCCGTGTGGTAACGTTTATGATGCAAAATCTTCGGGCGGACCTACAGTTTTCAAATATACCTCCGCCCTGCATATTGCGGGAGACGGAACAGGTTCCACCAAAAAGTAACTTCCTACCAGGCTAAATTTACGGAAGTCATTTTTGCGCTAAGGCAACGTTTCAGATAAGCCTGTGCCTCGTACGAATTGACCAAAATAATGAGAAGTGTAAACTGGCAAATTTCCACTAATTTACAAAAAAATCTGAGAGTTAAATACGCACAATTAATCCTTCAAAAGCTGACATACGTACCTCATGAAAAACTACTAAGTTCTCCTAAGAGAAAATATATTTCTTGTCCAAAATATAAACCAATTGGTTAAAGTTGTTTAGGGAAAATGTCGATGTCAATTTTTAGAAACATGAAATTAACTGTAAGGCAAATTGTAAAGTATCTTAAAGTTGCAGCCAGATGTACGTGTATTTACCACTGGGCTTCAAACATTAAAACAATTACATGATTCAATACCAGAAGAAGAAATGTAAAAATTGGTATTTTGTCGTAGTGATCACAAAGATTATTTAATTTTACAACACATGGAATCCTATCGCAAAATGATTTTGTAAAAGTTTCCTGCCGATAGGGCAATAACGTTACAGTTCTAAAATAAAATTATCTCCACAATTTTGCGCAACTGAAACTCTTTGTAATCGTATCTAGATCAATATACATTTAATTTTATGCCAAACAAAATTTCTAGCATGCTATTACTTTCACAACAAGAAAAACTTGTCTGTAATTTCACTATTTAACATGTCACACTGCACTGTTATATAAGGCGATTCTCCTGTGTGGCAGATCTGAAATACATACGCGTAAATAGTATGAGAATCAAGAATGGATTTCAAACTGTAAATTACAGGCTTAGGCTTTGCCTTATTCGCTACATAACTGAATACATAAATCACTTCTGCGTTGATAGCAGCGTAGCTGCTTTAAAAAGTTACCTTCATTATTAAACACAAAGTAGTATGAAAATATTCACTGCATCCCTTCAATAGATCCTATGATGAGCCGATGAATCCAGTCTACACTTTCACATCTTATTCCCTTAAGATCCATTTCACGTTTATCCTCACATCTACGTCTTGGTCTTCCAATTTGAATCCTCCCCTCGGGCTGTCTGATCAAAATTTCATATTCACTTTCAATAAATTCCCTCCTATAAGTTATATTCGTTGATTTGCCTCAACTAATAACATGTGTTTAAGAGCATGAATTATCCAAATTTCTCCAAACTACAAGAATTTTAAAATTCAATTATTTATTACAAACATTTCTCTACTAAAGCCACGAAACCCTTTTTTTTAAATTTTCCTACCAACTGGATTGCTCAAAAGATCCATAGCCTTTAATTAAAGTAAGTGGCTCTGTTACTAAATGAAGCCTGGCGAACAACACCCAGATCAGGCAATCAGACTACAGTGTGTGTGTTTGGGCAAGTACTATGTATAAACAGTTTACAAAAGGAGTGAATGACAGAAAGAGTTTTTCTCAGTTTAATTGGACACCCTTGTCAGAAAGGATGGATACTGTCCAGTGAAACTACAGCTTACCCCTTGATGCAGTGTGACGCAGTGAGGACATACTTGGAGTTGATGAGCGATCCGCCACAGTAAAAGAGGCCATCGTATAGTAGTTGGGCCATCCAAGGATACTGGTTCACTTGAGTCTCAACGCCTCCCACAATACGTGTCCTCTTGTTGGTCAGTCCACATTCTGTACATTTATCACGAAGTTCATTTTTATAAACAAAGACATCAATATAAACACCGTTACGATATTATCATCTTGAAAAAAGAGAGAATGTGTTTCGTGGCTGACACATTCTGAAATGCAGGGAACATACAGGGTTATTCAAAATGATTGTCGGGGTTTTAACAACTATCATACACAATGCACTTGAGATAGGAGTATATGTCTTTTTATTAAATAGAACAGCAATCCAAGTTTTTGTTACATAATTTACAGGTTCTCTTTGAGAATTTCTAGATCCAATGGTGCAACTACATACTCCTATCTCAAGTGCATTGTGTATGACAAGTTGTTAAAACCCTCTGCATGTATAGGAGTATGTAGTTGCACCGATGGATCTAGAAATTCTCAAAGAGCACCTGTAAGGTATGTAACTCTATACAGGGCATGCTCCTGTAAGGGGGCACCTGTATACTATGGGCCTGTTTGATGGGGATCCAATCTGCAGATTTTGCGGGATGGAGACCGAAACAGTGCAGCACATTATTTGCTGTTGCGAGACGTTGGCTCGTCAGCACTGTAATGTCTTTGGGAGGCTGACTGTTGAACCAAAAGACATAAGCATAGCCTCAATAAGGGACATTTGCCTCTTCATACGAGGCGCAGGGTTATTGAGGCTGTGCTGAATGAAATATTAGGGCTGTACAATAAGCTTAAGGCTGCGGTGGATTCGGTGCATAAGCTGGCGGGCCCTAAGAAGAAGAAGAAGAAGAAGGTAGGTAACAAAAACTTGAGGTGTTGTTCTATTAAATAAAAAACACAAATACTCCTATCTCAAGTGTATTGTGTATGACAAGTTGTTAAAACCCCGACAATCATTTGAATAACTCTGTACGAGTTGTGAATGTTTCTTTCATTTAGTGTTTAATTTGAACCCAGTATCATTTGGACTTTGCTCTAATACTCTAACCACTACAGCAACAAAGAACTATTTGAATATCTTCATATTTTTGTGGAGTTAAAGTAACAGCCATTTCATATTCTCTTTCATATCATCGCCCCAACACATTAATGGGGTTGGTTATCAACAACATATGGTCTTACTTCAATACGGAAAGAAAGAAAAAAAAATAACTTACCACGAAGTATCTTAGCTACTTTTATCTTTCTCGTAAAAATAAAACATATTACATTCCTCATTCAAATAATAACGTAATAATTTTTCAGAAATTATATCGTTTGTGGGGTTCGTTTTTCTTCGCCGTAATACTAGAACTATGGATGCGCCTATTCTGGTTATGTTATTTCGATTCTTTAAAGTTTTATACACGGCAATTAATTAGTTATTAATATGGACGTCAGTCAACGCGTTTTCATTTCACATTTACAAAGCGATTTATATCCTTCGCAAAGAACGGAACTAAGATATATTTATGTTTTTATATCACAAAATGTAGAGGATTGCACCGAGGTCACACATACTGTTAACTGTCCAACATGAAGGCACAGACATTTATTTCATGGAATATGGTATATGATTTTGATAAGATACTCACAAGGAACCCTGTACACACTGCACACTACTAGCTGCAATTAACACGTACTCACTGCATGGAACTCGACACAGGAAACCTCGCTATATGAAATATGGAAAATGGAACTCGACACAGCGAGCTACTTGCTACACACTGCGATAGAACAGGTGCTCACATCATGGAACACTGTACAAACTACTCACTGCTTGCAGCATGTAACGAAGTACTCACTGCATGGGAAACTCGACACTTGAAGCCACCCGCTACACAGAACAAAACACAAGGTACTCACTACACGGTGCGCATCTGGAAGGGTCTATTGGTTCTGGCTCTTCACCTTCCGTCGTGTTGCTCCCCGGAATTATTATGCTCAGCAACCAATCCAAAAAAGACGCGCGCTCTGCATTCACCTGATCCTCAGACATATCATCTGTTGGCTGAATGAAATCAAGTCGTCAGTCAGTGAAAGGTGCAGCAGTTAGCATTTGTTTCATATTAGGGAGGTTCCAGATTCAAAATTCGGTTATTTTGTCTGAGGTCTCTCGTAACTGTTTTAGTCGAAGTATTGAATAACCAGATGATGATTATGATGATGATGGTGGTGATAACGACCATGATGATAATGATGGTGATAATTATAATACTGGTGATTAAAAGATTAACGTGTTAACATAGGAACTTGCACCTCCTGTAGTAAATGCAAACCCAGAAAACTGACAGAGAATACACTTTCAGGCGTACTTTCAATTCTTCAAGTGTCCATTCACTATTGCTTTTTTCCTTTTCTTGCATTTCCAGACATGGGGCTCATGATCTATGCGGTTCTGTGTTCAGAAGAGGCAACTTTAGACTCGCAACAGGAAAAAAAACAATCCTAACTAAGAATACATCGTCCGTCATAAAGTTGAAAAGCTGCCTTCAATTATGTCGTTACATTTCATCTCTCAATATTCTGAAAACCCTAAGACTTTTACATGAAGTCGAACGTTCCAAACACTGCCAAAAGGCACAATCCTAATACAGTATACAAATCATGACCCACAAGTATAAAGTTCAAGGATACGTGTCCTGATGCTAGATACATTACAGAGTTTTCGTACTTCTGCAAAATATCAGTCATACGGGCCAAGACAAACCGTTTAACAGGGTGACTGCAAACGTGCTGGACGATAAAGGGTCACTGCGCCTCAATGGTATGCAGTTGGGCACAGGAGAAACTGCAGATACATGTGTAAAGCGAATGCAAATTTACACTTCAAAAACTCTCTAGTGTTAAGTGAAAGAGGTTTAGCTGACTATCTGCTGTGTCTGAATAGGTACCTAGTACCAAAATTATTTCATGGAAAAACGGAAATGAGCGTAAAGCACAATCGAAGGCAGGAAAGTAGAACAACTTCTGGGGTACCTCATCTCAGGTTTATCCATTTAAGAATGGAAGAGGTTTGACAAAGTTCATTTTGTAGGAACCGTTGCAGGCTAAGTCCAATTTAAATACAAGAGAGAAATGATGTGCTGTACAGCATTGAAAATTGCAGCTCATTTCTTAGGAAATACAGTGTCCAAACCAGTACAACAAACAAAATTGATTTCTGGTGAACAGAGGATTCTAAAAACAAATACCTAAACCTCTAAAATTCCTTTAAACACGAGAAGCTCTGTCAGTTGAACTGTTAATACCAGTCTCACATTTTTTCCATTAGTACGTGTAGGGGCAAAGGTATACTAAACAGCTTTGAAGAATCCATCGTACTCATTAACGTACAACTGCGTACTATACAAATTACGTTTCTGTTATTTATTTCAACCGATTACAAGAACGTACCTGCAGTTCGACGTAGTCGAATAATGTAGCAATTAGTAACAGGGGGAGAGTAGCTTTCCACATCTTCATCACCATTGTCGAATATGACTGCAGTACGTATTGTTTTGTTGTCGCCGTTAGCAAATTCCACTCTCATTCACGAGTGGCTACATGCATATTTATATGGAATACAAAAGCAATATTGTGTGATGGCCGATGACCTTGCGCTCGGGACAACCACACGATGTAGGCCAAGGGAAAGGAATCACGAATGTGGGTGATATATCACAGATCACGCCAATGTCACAAGATGCTCATATTGTGGTACACAAATTCACCGAATTTTAAAAATAATTGCGAGTATGAAATCCCACAAGGACAGACGAAATCAATGCTTAATTTAACAGCATAAACATTTCAAAGTAGTTCCGTTCATGTCAAAAGAATCTGAAAACTACAAAATAAAAAATCCAATTTATACACCTCGAGGTTCCTGTTACATCATATTTCATAAAAGGATTTCCCTAACATAAAATGCATCTTTTAAAAAGTTGGCCTCTTACAGATTCATGAATGCATGAGGCAGTGCCAGTGCTGCTCCAAGCTCTTAATGTCCCATGGCGTTCATGTTATGGACCGCTAACACTGATCGTAGCCATTGTAAATGTGTATGATGTCATGGTTTAATAAGTTTCATAGAAATCAGTCAATTAGTTCAAAAGTAACTGGTGGGTGCAGGAACAAAGGAGGACACCTCACCCAAAAACTCTGTTTTCTTATGTAAAACAGAAGATGGCTATCAGTAATGTATGACAATTCCCACACTTTGACGGTTTTAGACCTTCAATGAACGGTGAACGGTGCGCTACTGCTTTTGGTGCCCGTGAAAGGACCAACCAAACATCTTCCAAACTTTATATGCATCTTTTATCCATTCACGTTACATTGCATTCGTCCATATTACTGTACTGCAAAAGGGTTGGAAAACTGATAAAAGCCCTGACCTGTATTCAAAGCCTGCTAAAGTTGTCAGACTTCACGTGTGGTGATATTGCCATACCCCATTTCAAGACCACAGGCTGTCCCGTATTGCTACTGTTTGTACGACCACGTGCATTTGGCAAACCGCTCGCCGGAACTGGAAATTATCAATTTGTACAATTACACATCTATCCATTGCACACGTCTTGGCCAATGGAGTACATCCGTGCTGAACAGACCGACAGTTTTTAACTTCCGATCATCTAGAGACGATATACGCTTCAATGTATCAATTACTTTCATTACTACCAAAATGAAGATGAAAAATATTTGCGGCTTGTTGTCTGCTTTTTGTACAAAATTAGCTTAATGCTACTAACGTAAGAGTTTATATACGATTACGTGTCACTATTATGTTTAGGATCGATCCCAACGGCCACTCGCTTGCTGGGATCGTAGGTTCGAATCCCACCGCGGGCATGGAAATTTGTATCTTGTGAGCGTTGTGTGTTGTGAGATAGAGGTCTCTTCGTCGAAGTGGTCACTCGTCCAGAGGAGTCCTACCGACTGTAGTGCGTCGTCGTGCGTGATCTAGACACCTCGAGAATGAGGAGGCCAAGACCCTCGTTGGGTCGCAGCGCCATAGGAAAAAAAATAAATATTCAGGAGGATCATCTGCTTTCCGTAAAAGTCGGATCTACCAGTGAATGCGAGCCACTGGCGCAATAGCCAGGCGTGACACTAAAGTAGTTACCGCCTGGGACCTACATTTACACAAGTTTTTGTCAAAAATCACATACTAAGCAACTTGAAAACAAAGGAATTTATCTCGTCGCCAGCGAGGTAAAATCCTATGTGTCGTTCCTAAAACCATTGCATACAGTCTAGAAGAGTGTTTCCTAAATGGCTTTGCTCGCGGACCCCTTTCAGCTTCGAAAAATAACCACAAATCCTCACATCCTTGCTCATGCAAATATAGGGCGTCAGGATGATAGGTACCCAAAATTAAAAACTTATATATATCAGAACTGATTTTAGATAGCTACGAAAACATACCAATAGCATATGTAACAGCGATTTGACTTTACTTCAACTGACTGCCGCCCGCTTCGTGGGTAACGGGAGTTTCGTAATTAAGTATTGTAACGACCATAAGAGCCGGTCCCAGTCGCCGCACCACCTAGGCCGCTCGCCTGCTGAGACTGTGGGTTCGAAACCTGCTGGGGGCATGGACGTCATTCTGTTGGGAGTGTTTTGTGTTGTCAGGTACAGGTTTCTGCATCGAGCTAATCGCTCGTCCAGAGGAGTCTTACCGACTGTGGTGCGTCGTTGTGTGTGATCTAGAAACCTCGTCAATGAGGAGTCCCTGAGCAACTGGGGGCTGTTACGCCAAAAAAAAAAGTCATAAGAAATAAACACAACGCCAATTAAAGAAGCTTCGTGAATATTTTAATAAAACCTTATTTCTTTAACTAAAACTTAAGTAAACTTCAAAGTAGCCGTTACAGAAATGTAACCACGGATCCCTTGGAAGCCGTGGAGAACACCCTGGGAACCACTGGTCTAGAAGAATAACTCAAAGTTGTGGAGAACTGATTAAGTTCCCCAGGCAGTACTGAAGCAAAGACGAGTGGCAACCCTTCTGATGGATGATGCGTCTAGGGCGGTAAAGCTGCCGAAGCATGAAACTGGTAATAAATCACATTCTGGTGCAGAGATTAAGAACGTATGAAGACACACAGACATCCATTCCACCATATTCCTTCAACATGTGCAGAGGGATGAATTTACTATAAAGTAAAAAGTAAATTTCCCCATATAACCTGCCATGCAAGCACAGAGAGAGAGAGAGAGGGAGTAGAACTTTAGCTCTAGTCTTTCTTTAACCTCAGTGCTGGGGGAGGGTTTGGTCAACACCATGCTCCGACCGTGTTACCCCGGGGAATGACCCGGTACCCTTTGTATATGAATAGGCATGGGCGCCAGGGCCAGTCTCCACGGGTAGAGAAATGTCGCCCGCACCGGGATTCGATCTCCAGATCTTTCATCCTGTGGGGAGTCGTTATACCGGCATTTTAGTTTCCCTTACAGCGAACTAACTTGAATAACACAAGCTAATAATTCAGCATCTTTAACACTATGATTTGCTTCTGATAATCCTATATTCCATCTTCGGCCTATAGTCAGTGTGACTATCTTGTAGAAAAAAATATATATTTCGCGAAACAGGGTGATATATAAAGTATGTGTCGGTCTTTTTTGGTGTTCGTGTGAGCGTGCATCATTAATACGAAATGACGTGTGAGACCAAGTAGATGCAACAATTATGATTTATTAATAATCCACTAGCTCAACATGTTTCGGGCATCACTATGCCCCTCTTCAGGAGCGTTGGACCACATGCAGTAATATACGGTCTAGCGCTCCTGAAGATGGGCATAATGATGCCCGAAACATGTTGAGCTAGTGGATTATTAATAAATCATAATTGTTGCATCTAGTTGGTCTCACACGTCATTTCATATGTGACGATCCCACGTGCGGGAAGCCGTTATTATGGCGACCAGATATGCATATCTGGAAAATCCGGCTTTCTGTGTATGAAAGGCACTTCATCACACACACACACACACACGTATGTAGCCTATGTGTTGTTGCAACTGTTTTGACGACTTGCAGCTTTGAATATTTACAATATTCGGAGATTTATAGGCGGGTTCGCAAAATTTCGAAAAGCGACTGTTAGCTTCGTCATGTCTGTCTGCCTGTCCTTCCGCATGGAACAAGTCGGCTCCCTCTGGACGATATTCAGAAAATTTAATATTTGTATATATTTTTTAAAATATGTCGAAAAATCCAGGTTTTATTGGAATCTAACAAGAATAACGGGTACTTCACATGAAGACCAATATACATTTACGATGATATCTCGCTCAGTTGTTCTCAGGATGAGAAAATTTTCAGGAAAGCTTTGTAGAGGAATTAAAAAAAACACATTTTATGTTCAATAGCTTGTATTTTCGAAAATCGTGCCATGTTTGAGAAAATGTGGGAAACTGTCGTAGATACGGACACACAACAAGTGAAAATAGGGCGCATGCGCATTTCACACTGGGTACCTAAGGCTACACAAACACACTCAGAATATGTAGTAATTACTGTTTTTCCAGTGCAATAATCGTTGCACAAAGGCACCTCAATATTACGTTATACGTACACTGACTGTCTTGTACGCTTCTAGTTCCACTGTACTTGTTTACAAAGATAACTGTCACAAAATATACTGCACAGGAACATAAACAAAAACTTGGAATGTGTTCTTTGGAATCAAAATGAACAAAACATGCTAAATAATACAGTGCGAAGTAACTAAATTTGTGGAATGAGAGACACGATAAACAACGAAACCGCAAGGGATATCTGCAACAATACGATTGTGTTCACAACAAAGCCCAGACAGTAAAATATTGACTAACTATTGCAGGATTGTATCTGTCAAATGGCAATGATTTATGGTATATCGGAATATGTGGCGAGATACGGACCTTGCATGTTGCCTTTAATTGATGTTTATATGCAAGTAATTATTCTGCGCATTAGGTAGCACAGTCGCAATATTCAGAGCAGTATTACGTATTCATGTTCAGCACAATTCCCCGAATCTCTACATGACACACATCATCGCCATTGTATGAGTTTCGTGGGATTTGTTGTTCTAACTACTGTAATTGCAGAGGGGTTATCGTGTAATTAGGTTGCACGCCTAGACACAACTTCCCGTGACTAAACTCAGCGTCTCTTAAAGTACGAATGAATAAATGCAAGGCACTAACCAACAGACACTGTAAAGCAGGAACATTTACCCTGCCAGAATTGTAACAAGTTGCGTAGGGCGTTTAGGACATACTGTACAGTTACGGCACAAGACGTTGAAGCAACTACGTTAACTAGTAAAATAATTCTTTGTCTTATGTCCTAAAGATTGTATTCTTATCCTCAGTCATAAAACCCGAAAAAGTAGAAATCGTCCCTTTGAGAGATATGAAGGCCTCTGAGGAGTGGAGACACGGTTCCACTCATTCTCATACTCGGCATTAAATGACAAGTGAGTAGTCAGCTTCAAGCACAGGCCGCTTTGCCAGCGGGAAACAGCTTCTATTGCCATTGAACCGGAGACAGTGTGAGCTGATGTCGGTGTTTTCTGTCTATACCCCTTGGACAGGCGCAGATTCTAATGTGTGTAGACTACAATTTTGAATAGAGAGCCCACAAAAGTCCTCCACCACAGGCTTTCGAACCATCAATCCAATCTAAATTCCAGGCTCTCAACTGGGGGTACACTTTTACATTTAAAACGCTATCCGACCCGCTCCTTCCTGACGTGGCCCCACCATTCGAACCATCAGACAGAAGCGAAGAGATTCAAACGGCATTCCGCTTTAATGCAATGTAGGAAAGTGGTTGTCGAAAATCGATTATATATCACGTTCTTTCCATCTACTTGGTCACATCTGTTTCCCATTTGCTGTCAACCGGGTTTTTATTAAAAGGGTGAAAAATGGGAATTTGCTTTCTTTTTCATGAAATGCACAGGCTCCTCATAAACCTCTCTCACAGTACGAACCAGATCTTGCGGCGTATGCCTTTTACTACACCGACTGTACTGTCATGGCTTCTGTTAAAATAATCAGCAATATTAAAAGCCCAAAAAGCAATAAATCCAACAGGCATTAAAATGAATAACTGAAGAATAAAAACCCAACTAGATGCCACTTATTATTTTATTGTGTTTCTTATAGGCTCAACATGTTTCGGACATTACTATGCCCATCATCAGGAGCTCGCGACTATGATGTTGATTACCACATTGGTCCTTTCCTAACCTCCAACATACAGCAAACCAAGAACGAAAGGACCAATGTGGTAATCAACATCATAGTCGCGAGCTCCTGATGATGGGCGTAGTAGTGGGCGAATCATGTTGAGCCTATAAGAAGCACAATAAAATAATAAGTGGCATCTAGTTGGTTTTTTATTCTTCAGTTATCACAAAGATGCACGGCCCAACGAACATCAGGCATTAAAATATAAGCCTACTGAAAAGTACAATAAATAACTTCTGCCGTTCTTTATTTATAACCTACCTAACGACACTTTCAGTCGCTAAGATGTTTTTACATAGCATCGAGTGATTAGATAATTAGTGAAAATGAATTGAAAATGATTTCAAAGAACCTGTCGTAATCTTACTTTAAGGCACCATTCCGGCATTCGTCTAGAGGGTAGAGGTAAATGTAAAAAAGTTAAAAAAGTCACGGTGTACGTCATGAAGGCATATGGGGAACTGAAAGTACAGATTTAATCATTTTTAGCTCCGGCACTAGGCGGGGCTAAATGTTAAGTTTCACACCACGGTCCTTTTCCCTCCGGCTAAAGCGCCGTCTTTACCTATTGCAAAGGACGCTGGGCAGGCAGGCCAAGGAGTCTGCCCACCCCTTAGGAGAAGAGAAACACCACTCCTCCTGCTGAAAACCCTCAGTCGTGCAGCCGCTATTCCGGTCCTTATTTGCCTGGTGGAACCAAGGAAATCCAAAGTAACCAATTATAAAGACCGGTGGCCAGGCCCAGATACATGTTCGAGACTTCCCGATTAAAGAGTATGTGGAATCGTATCAAACCCATGTCGGCCGAAGAAACATGACATACAATACGATCATAGAACTCTGCCAAAGTCACATTTCTTATCATTTTATACCAAATTACTTACATTAAGATAACTAACACATTGCCTCTATGCAACGACACAGTCCGAATTCATATGTTGCACAAGTATGGGGGATGGGAAGATTGACAAAATTGATAAGTAGGCAATAGTTCAGAAAGCAAATCCGTTCTTATTTGAAAGTTCCATTCCCGACACACGACCTCAGGAATCGAAGTCGGAACAGCCATCAAACGAAGTCCTAACGTTGTACTTCTAGAATAGGCCATAATTGTAAAGCGGTACCGCGACACTAACCTGCTCGATTTGAGGTCATGGAAACTGCCTGAAATCTTAAAAAGCATCGTGGCTTTTGTTCGTAAACGGACAGAATATAAATAACACTTTGCATCTCAATTACTAATTCAAACCGTGAGCTATGCAGATGCAGTTCACCTGCTTTTAATCTGCTTTTTCCTACATTTCATATCGTGTTCTTGACATGTCAACACATTGCCACTCATGTCAGTATTAATGTAACTGAAGAATAACAAAAACGTTTCATGTAAAAGGGGCATAGACGAGAGATGGGCTTGGTATTAAGCTTGGTATTAAGCTTGGTATTAAGCTCCTATCTCCTGACAAGGCATGGGTGGAGGAGAGAAAGGTACAAAAAACTAGTGGGAACATAAGAACAAAGATAAAGTGATCCCGTTACAGGCCCTGTGTGGCCCAGAGGGAGGGTAGAGGTATAGCTCTACTCTTCCATGACCGCGGCACTAGAAGGGTGTGAATGGTCAACAGCACGCCCCGGCCGCTCTTTACCCCGGGAAAGACCCGGTACCCATTTTACAGGGGGCTGGGTGGGCCCCAGGGCCGGTCTGGACGGGCGAAAAATCTCGTCAGTGGGAACATTAGACGAAAGGAAAATTCTCATATTAAGTAGTTGAGAAAATCCTTGTTTTTTCGTGTATAATACAAAGTGTATGTTGTAATTCCAGACAATGTATGTAGAAATTCAAGGAAGAGATTACGATGGAGATACAAAATTTGTGGCCATTAGCACACGGATTTACGTATACGAGCGATAAGGACGAGAGGGAGCATTCCATATCAAACGAATGTATGAGTAGTCTTTAAATTTTTTACCGTAATGTACTTAACAGTAATACGAGTACCATTAACGCACACACAGTCAAATTTCATACCCATATAACTATTCATTTAATTTATAACTTCCAACACGATTTGATCCTTAGACCATCTGTCAGAAAATCAACAGTCAATTCATCACACCTTGAGAGCACGTCCGAATTAATTAAACTGCCATTCTATGTTCTTGTGCTAGTAAAAAGTAAAACTGCTTCTGTACTATATTAATTACAAGACCATCCAAACGTGGGGGTGGTAAGGATTTAGCTGCTTCCTGCAATGTTCGTCTTAGCGTTATATTTGTATAAAGTAATCTTAATAGCCAGCCGCTTTAACACCAGCAAAAACGCTCCAGCTAACTAGGTGCAGAAGGGTGGTTAGGTCAACGTATGGTCTGAACGCAGTATTGACGGGGAGAGTCGTGGTCTGCAGGGATCAAACACCAGTCTATCCGCTTGCTGGGAAGTTGCCGCAAGACCTATGCTACGTTCTTTATTTTCTGTTGCCCACAAAATATTTTACTTAATACAGTTAATTAACTGGGGACCGCGGTGGCACAGTGGTTAAGGTGCTGTGCTACAAATCGGAATATTGCTGGTTCGATCCCAACTGGTGTCAGTGGATTTGTCACTGATATAAAATCCTTCCGATCGCACTATGGCCCTGCGGTCGACTCAGCCTCTAACAGAAATGAGTACCAGGAGTATTTCCTGGCGGTAAAGGCGGCCGGTGCGTAAGGCTGACAACCTTACCACCATCCTGTGCCGTTGTCATGAAATTTGGGAACCTTAACCTCCTGGAACCATCTGGGCCACTCCAGGCCTGTAACGGGACTGCTTTACCTTTACCTTTTACAATTAATTAATTGTTAGTTAACAATTCCTGATATATTGCTGAACTTTATACACGTGTGTTATTTTAATACAAGAACGTTTATGCATTTTCTCCACTAACAACCAACAATGTAAAAAATGTGTGCTGACGTACAGTGTACGTTCTGTGGTGTGTGTGTGTGTGTGTGTGTGTGTGTATGTGGTGTGTGGTGTGTGTGTGTGGTGTGTGTGTATGTGGTGTGTGTGTGTGTGGTGTGTATGTGGTGTGTGTGGTGTGTGTGTATGTGGTGTGTGTGTGTGTGTACGTGGTGTGTGTGTATGTGGTGTGTGGAGTGTGTGTGTGTGTGGTGTGTGTGTGTGTGTGTGTGTGTGAGGTGTGTGTGTGTGTGTGTGTGTGTGTGTGTGTGTGTGTGTGTGTGTGTGTGTGGGTGGGGGGG
>Ga0123354_10000985_pt1 | contig 32378 bp, 15 predicted proteins | sample TergutLab28metaG_2_FD_97872 | JGI IMG/M metagenome (GOLD analysis project Ga0123354, IMG submission 97872) | Labiotermes labralis P4 segment gut microbial communities from Petit-Saut dam, French Guiana - Lab288 P4 | ecosystem: Host-associated > Arthropoda: Insects > Digestive system > Gut ... | reverse complement strand
ACCACCACCACCATTACTTTGTCTCCCACCATGCACATGCTGGAACTGGTTCTCATGTAGTGTAAAAAATTTGTAACACTGATTATTCTGTGATGGGAATGTGTATTGTATGAATACTGATCAGGAATTACATGCTTTTGGGCTGATCATCTTGTAAGGCTGCACAGTGTCATGCATCTTGTGTGTGGAGCTGATTTTTGATAATGAATTATTTTGAAACTCATTCAAGAGTACTTCATTAAAGTGACTCCATACCTACTTTGTTATTGACTTGCTGTGATGTACAGTAAAACATTTTATTCTTAATGAAATACTCATATTTTAGGAATGTTATGTTAACAGGAAAATTATTTCGTTGTTTCCAGCTAGATTAGACCAGATCTTGAAAGTCATACATGCCACCTCTCGTTTGCATAATCCTGTACGGAAAACATCTGAGTCCATATATTGATAATTGCTGTTCTGATCTCATTTATCAGAATGATTATTGTATGATTTGCAAGTTTTATTGGTATCTCACATATTCACAATATAAATTACGGTGTTTATAAACACATGGTTCTACTAATGCAGTGAACCTGTGAATACTGCACACATTGGCTGCAATGTTGGATGTAGTATGGTGAAATGTTTAAGCTCCTTTGGCAGAATGTAGAAACTGTTATGACAGTCATTACATTAAAGTACTACACACAGTTGCTTTTTTCTTACATTTTATTTGACAAAAGAATTACAGTAACAAAATCACATGCTTTCAAATATTTGGTACCATACATTATTTCTCTGAATCCAATAATTGGTGCCAGTGTTGCTTCCACCTTACAAGTTGATGCATTTGGCATGTTATAGCTGCTGACTGCAAGAGTATGACATTGGCATGGCCTATGGCATACTGTCCATACCATTTTTCATGAAATTTGTCAGTGAGTGAATCATTTTGCTTTTCATTAACTTACCTTAAAACATTTTTCATCTGATACATACTCCAACAGCCTTACTTTGCTATCACTGGTACACATTAACTACTTATGGAACAAAGACTGGACATGCTTATTACAAGATTATAGCTCACTGATGTGTCAGACAGGGATGATCTAATTATTTAGAGCACGTTTTGCAGTTATGTTGTAGTAATGATTGCATGTGATCCTGCAGTCATTGTGTGCAGCAATGAGGTAGTTCTCTTGTAGAGCCGTAAATTACCCTGCTTTTAAATTGCATTCCATTTTTATGTGATTTCACTGTAGGAAGTGGGTTGAAGTAATAGACATATCTTCAGATATGGCCATTCTCATAATATGCTTTTGTGTGGTAATCTTTTAAAGCCTATCAGTAACTTTGCATACCACCAGTTTTAACATTCAAAAATTCTGCATGGCGCTCACATTGCATCTATTTGTTTTTCATTTATCTCGGAATAAACAGCACCTTTTGCTGTACACTGCATTAACAGATTGGTTTTTCATAACCAAGGTGGAGAGAGTGCTACATTGTACACACTGAGTCCTTACATAAAGCAGACATGTTTCATCTTTAAAGGGTTAAATTAATAGCTTAACATTATCCAGTCATGGAGTACAACATTGTAATTAGTGTGTTGTTTTGTATTCTGCTCAACAATTGTATAGTTTGGTTATTCCTTTTTTGTTTACTGGGCTGCAGGTTTCCATAAGGCAATGTATACACCTTCTTTTATACTTCAACCATAAGGAAACACAATAAACGAAGCTACTGAATGTTGGACTGCTTTAACTTGAAATAGGAATCCGGACTTGCTTACAAATTGCAACAGCAGAAGTAATTTTTTCCATGTGCACTATAGATATAAAGAAGTGTTCCAAACAAATATCCACTGAACTAAATTGCACTATATTCTGTACAGGATTACATTTTGGCTGTAAACTGTTGGTTTTATGTAATACATCCAGAAATTCCATTCATACCTTCCAGTAGTCTTTTATATCAGTTAAGTGTATTCTTGTACCTAAGATACAAACTATTCACTACTTAGTTTATATTTTGTATCAGGGCATTGAGTTGTGACCGTTTCCCAATATGTCTAGAACATGCTCTTGAAAGATTGAGAAATGGTTCAGAATTGAATATTTTTTTTTAATATCCTGACTTTTCTTTATTTTTCCACCAGTTTTCATACCATATAATTTTAACAGTATTGAAGTGTCTCTATTGGTGAATGTTATGCTACAGTAGCCCTTGTAAACTAAAAACAAAGGATTTGAGGCGTGTATGGATGTGTATTGCCTGGTTTGAATATGCTGAAGTTCTGCAAACTTGATTAAATATATATACATATATATATATATATATATGCATTCATATATCCAATTTAAAAGGAAACTGGAATATTTTAATTTTTTGTTAGAACACGATTTGAGTCAACTTCTGGTATGCTACACTAAGCAGCTCATCACATCATTGACATTCAGCCATCTTGACTGAAAATTCTGATGAAACTTACATTTTAATCATATATATGAAGTGTAAATCAGAATTTATTGTAGCGTTATGTGATCACTGCATTATATTCTGTATAGGAAGAGGCCAGTCTTATGTAGTTTTCTTGAATTTGAGGCTTCTTCATAAGCAGTGATTTCTACCGTGTGTACAGAAAAGGACAGGAAAATGTTGTAGTGTGGCTTGATGTACTAGGGATTGATACAGATCTCCTTTTCATAGTTGTGTCATTACCAGTTTATTGCAGCTAGATTCTTATTTCTTATTGTGTTAAGTTCTGTTATTGGTGACATTAACTTTTGTCAACAGAATGTAGGTCAGACTTATAAAAAATGTAGCTAATAAATCATTTAAAAATGTGGCTGAGTTTAAATATAGGGGACTGACACAAATTAAAGTGGCATGCAGAAAGAAATTAAGGACAGTTTAAATTTAGGGAATTGTTGTTACCATTCAGTTTAGAATATTTTGTGTATTAAAACGTAAAGATTCTTATGTGGCACCATAATTTTTCCTGTTGTTTTATATGAGCGTGAAACTTGACTCCTCACATTAAGGGGAGAACAAAGGGTGAGAGTATTAGGGATTGAGGTATTGTAGAAAGTAATTGGGCCAAAGAGGGAGAAAGTACTAGGAGGCTGGAAAAATGGCATAATGAGGAGATCACAGTTTGCACTTGTTGCTAACTGTTATTTGGGTGATAAGATGAAGAAGGATTGTGGTGAATAGGGCATATGACATGCATGGGGTAGAAGAGAGATGCATACAGGATTTTGGTGGGGAGACTTGCGTGGAAGATCCAGTCATAGATTGGAAGATATTAAAATGGCTCTTAAAAACATAGGATGGAATGACGTGGACTGGTCTCATCTGGCCAAGACAGGGCAAGAATCTTCATGGCTGCCTAAGCACTGTTCAGTTTAAATGCCCACCATGGAACACTGGTTTTCCTTTCAGATGAAGAGGGTGTACATATAACAGGATGTTGTCCTGTTTGGTCATGAAAGTTAAGGTGAGAACAGATTGAAAGTGTGTGTTCAAGAACAGTAGGCTGAGGGGAGTATTTGGGTCTTAAGGCAGAAGATGTAACAGGTAGTTGGAGAATAATGCATAATGACAAGCTTCATAAATTGTATTTACCAAATTTTATGTTGATGAGATCAAGGAGAATGAGGTATTTAGGGTGAGGATAGTGTTAAAACTCATCCTAAAGAAAGAGGATGAGAAGGTGTTGGATTTAATTCATCAGGCTGAAGTTGGGAACTAGTTGTGGACTTTTTTGAATGTGGTAATAAAACTTCATGCTTCAAAAAGTGGGGAGGGAGATGTGGAATTTCTTGACTTTCAAGCACCTATTTCCTTTTGAAAAAGGACTCTGCAGCATGTAGGTAGTATATACATATAATTGATTCAGAGGTTTCAGCATCCTGAAGGGGCTAAAAGTGAAGTTCGCCAGAACCGTGGGAACAGTTAAGTAAGTTGCATGACTCAGCACCTAGGAACAAGGGAAAGCTTTTGATGTTACACCTGCACATCACACTTGTAAAATGCAAAATTTGAGCAGGTCAAAAGCAGCAGTTCCAATACTGTATTAAAAATGTGAATGTTAATGATGATATGTGCCAATGTATAGTGTTCAACATTTTTCATGTGTGCCGGTGGTTGAATCGGATTGTGAATTAACCAACTGCAACATGCAGCAAGGTGAAATGATTGCCATACTGACTTCTTCCACATGAATTCTAACCAGCTCCCATATTAACTATGTATGCATTAAAAAAAAAGACTCACTAGAATCTGGACTTCCTATACCATATTTCAATGCAAGTGGATTGAGTGTCACAATAAAATTTGCCAGTTGTGGTTAGTTATGTTTGTGCAAAATTATTGAATTCACATTTTAGAAGTTACAAATTGTTGAGAATTCACTCTATTTCTCCTTCAGTTGTGGGGCTGTAATACTTCTGAGCATAGGTAATAAGCTAATAGTTATGTAACAGTTATTAAGAAGCAGATTGCGAGCATTGCACAAGTTAGGCGTGTGTTGGCAACTGTTTCGTAACTATTTCACATGTTGGCAGTACACATCTTCCTTGGTTGCAATGTTGGCAGATGCATACAGATTAAGTGATTAGGTAATTGTCCTGTGGTCAAAGTGATCCATGATACACAAAGAATTGTGAGTGCAGTGGGATGTTCTGTGTGAAAACTTTGAGGATGTTGTTAAACATATTTCTACCTGCCATACCTCTGTCAGCCCTGTGCCATGAACAGTTTATAAGGATTTTGTATGTCATTATGTTGATACACATTGTATTGCAAGATAAATTGATAATTTACTAGTGACCTACCCTGATAGGCCAATCATATACTTTGTTATGAATATATTTTGAGTTTGATGTCAGTTGCACGGAATGTAAAAATTTACTTGATAGTCAAAGGATGTAACATCAACTTTTTTTGGAAATAAAATTGGCAGATTTAGAATGTGGTTAATGGTGGAAGTAATGGGTTACCAGCTAGTCAGTTATATTATACTCTAAAAGGACAGGAATTACTAATTTATCACTACAAAAGTTGATCATTTCTAAAACATGTTTCAATTTATATATCATGAACATTGTATTTCTATCTGAGCATTCAAGGCAGTGACCCAGTTAATATTCCTAAGAATGTTTGAAGATGAGTAAGTGCCCCACCTGAATGGCAGGCCCTGTTAACATTTTGTTGATTTTGACATAAAAAATTTTAAAGTTTTGACTCGTCTATTAAATTAAGCAAATAGTTACCTCACCAAGGTGTGATATCTTAATGTATATATTAAATGCTTGAATTGAGGTTTCTTATTAAAATTCACAGCATAGAAACATTTAGATTACCAGCCATATAACAGGATTTTTTTTAATCTTAAATAATTAAGGAAATTATCGGCATTATTAACCTGTCCAAACTTGATACCTAAGTATATTGTACATCTGTGTCATGAGACTTCAGAGTAGTATAGTTATAGAAAAGATTGTGACGAAGTAATATCGTATATTGTATAGTGTGTACACCAAGCATTTTAAAGAAGACCCTTCAGACACACTGGCATAAAAATGCCAGTGATGTGTTCATCATAATTATAAACTTTCTTATTGAGAAGACAGGTATTCTAATTCCAAAAGCCATATTTGACTTAATCTCCTCAAATTTTCTTTGTTGGAATATTATACTTGAAACATTTACACAGAAACCTTGATTTACTGTTGGATTGCTTTAGTGTGGAAGTAATGCGCATAATTGCAGAATGTCATAGACCACTATGGTACACAGTGTTCATCATTGAAGGAGGAAAAAAAAAATTGAGTTAAGTGCATGTTTAATGAATTTATTAAATTATTTTACTTTGAAGCATTTACATCTCTGGCATGTCCCATGTGCAGAGCATATATGTTTCATACCACTGGGACCTGCAATATGGCCTATAACTGCTGAATTGGTGACAAAGTTTGATATATCATGTTAGGAATGTAAACGTTACAAGAAGTTGATATTTTACATTGTTATTTTGTTCAAGCATGCATGAAATGTTCCAGTTCATTCAGATATATCTGCATGAAATAAAATCTCTCGGCATCAACAAGCCGAGCATTTCCTACCTCAGTTTGCAGCGGTATATGATCCAGCTTAGTTCTGTAGGTTCTCAGTATGTATTTTTCTGGTACCAGAATTACAAATAATGGAAAAATGTTTGCAGAGTTCTTCCAAAGCTGAACAAAAATTAATTTTACACAAGATACTTAGTAGTCTAATATGTAAAGGCTGCAGTGTATTGTGAGTTATGAGTCTGATATTTGGGTGACTGGATGGAACTGAAGGCTGAAACGTGTGTTCACAAGTACCTTTTTTAAAGCATACAGTAATTACATTACAGGATTTAATCCTCTTTTTTGTTAAAGAATGGAATGTTTGTCTTCAAGTACTTCAGTTTTGTCCAGTGATGTTTCGTACCCATTTCATGTGTCTGCCACCAGTGTTAAATAGGCCTAATTGTAGCAGTTGACAGCATCATTAAATTAAATACCTGTCTGTCTTTAAGACATTGTTCAGTTCCTGCATTATACTTGTGTCATCTGTGAAATCTCTTCGTTTGGGATGCTTTTCAGTTGGTAGAACACGAAAGGTTACTTCGTGCCAACTCCTGTCAATATGATGGGTGAAGAAGTCAGCAAATTTATGGAGTCTGGTGTTGAGCTGTGTTGTATTCTTTCATTAGAGAGTTAAAATTTGTCAAGGCTCTGTCACTCCCTGATTTGAAGCACAGAATTAACAATATACATGCCATAATTGCCAAATTCTGTAGCAACTTAATGAGTCAACATTTTCCTAACACAGTGAAACATGTTAGAAACAAGTTACAGATTTCTTAGTGCAAATTGTTGCTTGAAGACAGAAGTGTGCATCATATTCAGACATTTTGAAACTGCACGTGCCTCTCATTCCAGCAATTGATAAACAGAGCAAACCTTTTAAATGTCTTCACATAGCTGAGAAGTGCATCTGTGGATGCAGTTTTTAGCATATGGTTTTTGTGGTTGTATTCGCAAGTTTCATGCAAACTGGCGTGCAGATCTGCACAAAGTGGCATTCCACAAGTGAGACGGGGTAGTGGCTTTCCAGTGGGTAGGTGAAGGACACAAGTGCTGATCCTATTCTTCTGGGATATGACACCATGTTGATGTGTAATCAGATTGCATTTTGAGGCCACACATTTCATCTTTCATTGTTCAACATGTACTACATCTTGAGACATATCATCAACCCTTGGAGATAAGAACACTATGTTTGCGTGAAATGTGGAGATCTGATTGCCCTTTGCTGCAAAAACAGCAAAACTGGAAGCAAGTGTACCAAATTGCATTATTTCATTAACATCTGCCTGATGTTTATTTCTGAGTAATAAATTCAGTCCAAGAGTGTTTTCATCAGATCTGTAAAGGTACATAATTGACATTTCCATAAAGTTGAGTCTCCTTTTTGAAACTATTTTGCATATACAGGGTAGGTCATTCCAGTATTGCTTGTTATTTTTACTGCTGTGTTTTGAATAAAATCTCATTTCACTCTGTTTCTCATAAAAGATCTCTGGATTTGAATCTCAACATAGGCCATGGAAATCTCAGAAGCAGTAGGTCTTGGTGATAAAATATAATGCTGTTAATTACAGTAATACTAATATCACAGAAGACCTTTAACTGTTAAAATACTGGTCATGAGAGGACAAAAATAATTGAAAATTGGGGAAAGCAACTTATGAGTACATATAGACTTTGCAGCTGTCATTAATTCATACAAGCATAGTTTGAGTTAGAAATTGGATTCATATTAATTCCCTCTTGTGACAGTGTTCATTAGTAATACATTTTTATGAATGTGCTAGATGTAATACCTTGAGAGGTGTTCAGACCCAGATACTTGAAATAATTTCTGGTCATATTTCTTATAAGAGAGGTGGTCTTTTTATGTATATCATTTTGAAACCTGAGCTGATGTGTTGGGGCATGCAAATTTATCTCTTTGAATTCCAGATGTGTGGCACTTAAAATTGACTAATTCAATTTCATTTTATGCTCTTTTCATGGAATACAATTACCAAAATATATGTACTGTATTTTAGAGTTTATATAGAATGTTATTGCTTAATGAAGTATAAGTGCAAGGCTAAAGGAGTTGAAGTTTGAAACTGTTGAGATAGTGCTAGTGAGATGGATGTCAGTATGGTACAGTACATTGCTTTGTTTTTGGCTGGTGGAAGAGTTGGCAGAGCTGGTGGACAGGCCTATTGGGTGATGTGAGGTGGTGAGGGTTGGTTGTTTATTTGCTTGGAACTTCAGTTTGACAAGGTCAGCTGTACTTTTGAGGGTAGAGACAAGGACTAGATGAAACATGACACTTTCTGCACATGACTTGCTCCTAACCTACTGTTTGAAATTTCCACCAGCCAAAAACCATGCACAAACAATGAGTAAATATTTGGTAAATTTGTGTCAGTAAATGGAATTGAAATGAGTTGATTATTGTTGTCAGTAAGGTTCAGTTGTCTCAGATGGCACTGTGTGTGTGTGTGTGTGTGTGTGTGTGTGTGTGTGTGTGTGTGTGTGTGTGTGTGTGTGAGAGAGAGAGAGAGAGAGAGAAGTTTCCATGCCATGTTAATTTGTTTCATAAAACTTTGTGTTCCCCCCCTTGTACTGGCTGCATATTCTGAAATGAAATGTTACTCATAGCAATTATAAAAATAATATTTGGCAAAATTTGAATCTGGAGTGATGGTGCACTGTATTTTGTGCATCCCATAATGTGTAGCTAATAGCTTAGTAACTGGTGTATAATGTAGCATTGAAGCAGAGGCTTAAATCTGTATTACAGAATCAAAACCCAGTCTCCTGGAGTGTGACAAACCAGTAAAAGTGTGGTATATATTTTCTGATAGATGAAGCTTTGTAAATGTTAGAGTAGGCTTTGTTTTAATCAGTTAACTTCATTGGTTGAACTGTATTGTCCTAAGACATACTAATGCTCTTAGAAAATAATGCCATTTTATGAAATTCGGAAATTCCATTGCATGTAATTTAACTAAATTTAGCATTCAGAGTGATGATTTGGTGTTCTGTCATTTTCAGAAGTGGCAGCTGTCTCAAGTCAGGGTACACAGAATTATGTAAAGAGAATAATTTAAATTTGTGTTAAGGCTATGACTTGCCTACCAAAATGTGCCTGGAATATGGACTGGCAACAGTTGGGGATTTAGTTGTTGCATTTTTCTTGTAACGGAATAAATTGGTAGGAATACTGTATGACCACCCAGAGAAGCATTAGCAATCTGACATCTTCAGAAGTAGAACTGTTTATGCAAGAATGCCATTATAAATTACATATGTAAAACCTTCCTAATTTGGCTGGTCAAAAATATTTTATTCACTGACTGGTGTTCACTGTTCTGTGATTAGTTTACAGAGTGTAAAGCAGGAGAGTAGTGGATACAGCGGTGTGAAAATTTTTCTGTCATTAACAAACATTACAGATGTCAGGTGGGTGGGTACAGAGAATTAAGTTAGGAAAGTGAAAGCTTTTAAAAAAAAAAAAATTGTTTTTGTAAAATTATATTGCATCAGTCAATAAAATGTGACATATTGGATATGTAACATTTATATTTCACTGATCTTGTAATTTTAAAAAATGGAACTTCTTTTTCTCAGCATTCACTTTTGCTGATGTAACCCATTTCACCTACTTATTCAAGAATCTTCTTTGAAATAAAATAATTCCACAAAAAAGGATTAAAACCAAATACCTTCTTTTCTGATGTTATTGCAAATTATAATTTTTAAGTAATACACGGTCTGATATCCACTCATTATCCTGTTTGACCCTAACATTATGACCAAAAAATTTAGAGTTATGAAGAGTAACAATTTTCACCTTAAAAGATTTTAGCACATGAATATAAGTAGGGGCTGTGAATTGTGCCCGTAATGGTTGTATGACTTTTTTGAGCCATACATAACGTATGTGTCAACTGAATGGGATGAACCAAGTTTAATAATTCACATGATTTGCATAGAATAAGTGTGAAGGCCATCTTATGTAAAAGCCAAGTACCATTTGTGTAACACTCAAATTGAAATGTACACTACCATTTCTGTGGTTATGATACAGGCATGTATTTCTTTCCCTTGTGTACCCCCAGTGTCTCCCTATTACATTGTGCAGACATATTGGATGTGTGATGATAATTTTACACACCGATTGCAAACAAATCAGTGGGTGAAACAGTGTCAGCAACAGTACAGTTGATATATTATTGTTTAATGTTTATATACATATATGTTTATATATATATATAAAGAAAGCATTAAAATTTTCATAGTGAAACACTGATGTGCATGAACAGGAAGTAACCAAAACAAGTTAGTTACAAAAGCATGTATTAGGTATGACAGAATAATGGAAGGAGTGAAAATGTTTAACCAGAGAAAGAAAAAAAATGTCATGTCATCAAAGTTGGGGTACTCTTGCCAATATCAAAGGTGTAATGGAGAATATAACACCAGCTGGAAATTTCAGTGATTGCATCTAAGAAAAGGATTATGCAAAGGAATAAGAGTAATCATCAAGGAAATGCATCAACATGCTTAAAGATGGAAATTTAACAAGCATCTTCATAGGTTATACAGTCATTTTTACAAGAATCACCATAACTTGGAGTGAAATACAACTCTTTTTTATGTTACAAATGAGACATTACAGTACTACCAGCATAAACAATGACCATGGGGACAAACATTCGAACATGCCTGGATTTGTCTTGAAGAGCCTGTTGTGTTTCTCATGGACAGTAGTATGTTGCCATGTCATGTACAACTGCAGCCCATTCAAGGATTCTGATAGGTGAAGGTACTGCATATGTCAGAAAATATCGCCACAGGCATTTACACTGGAGTCGCAATGTTGCAGAAATAAGCATATTCCATTTGCAAAGAATTCCATAGGCTGCTGCCTAAGCCTCTATGCCATAGCCTCCTCTGCATTGTCATCTACTGTGAACATACAGCCTTGGAGGGCTTGCTTTATTGGTCCAAAGACATGAAAATCACACAGCGATATGTCCAGGCTATATGCAGGATATTTGAGCACCTACCAGGGCATGGCATTCAATTTGTCCTGAACTCTATGAGGCACATGGGGAGTGGGTAGTCATGCAGTAGAATATTTGTTCCTGATCTTGGTACACAGTTTTTGAAGTGCTTAATAGTAACAGTGTGCACTGTGTCAAAAAGTGGTTTGAAGCAATGTTAGAGAACGCTGTTGATAACTGCTTTGCCAGCGGATGATTGCGACTGTTTTGTCTGGGTGAAGTGGGGTGTCTCCATTCCCTACCTTCCGATTTTTTTATGGGTTCAAATTGTGAAACTGTGTCCTGTTTGCCTCTGTTCACCGCAGAAATACACCTTCAGTATGGTACTGCTTCAAGTGTTGTAATACTGACATGCAATGCTTGTAGTGTGTCAGTAGATGTGGGACCCCCTTGTTGATATCCAAGTGTTGTTTCCCAGAGGGCCCAGGGCCAGTTCCCTTGGGATAGAATCCCTTAGTGGTGTTATGTGGTAGAGGCGTTCTTCTTCTTCATCTTCGTCTTATTCAGTGCTACATCTCTTTGTGAGTTTTGGCCTACTCAGTGAATGGTAAAGGTGTGGGTAAAACATTAACAAAGTTCATGTGAAGTAACATAGTCAGGGAAGATGGTATGGTAGAACTGGTTTATTGTCAGGTGTAGGATGAAAGTGGCAGACAGGCTGCTCTGTGATGAGAATTACTTAAGACCTGATTTTTAATATTGTAGGTTCCATGCATCATATGATAATTATTTTGTAGAACAAACTTTATATGCACCAAATGTATGCACATGTTTTTACTTCTCCCCAACATGTTTCGGCACACCACACTTACCATCAACGGGGAGTTTCTTTAGTTGTTATAATAACGCTTTTGAATAGTACATTATATAGTAGGTGAATGAATTCACAGTTATAAGTTGCACACATTCTAGTATTCCAATTGAGACACATAAAATATTTAAAACAAATTTTAAAACACTTTAAAAAAAGATATTCCATGGGGCACTTTCAGGCTGTACATGTTGGCTTTATAATCTTCATGATTTGCCAATAGTTATCCAGGGATATTCTCTCAGCCCAATATGGGTGAGTTCTTAGTGTTGTGTGTGTTTGTGTGCTTAGTAGAAAATTGGTTCTGCAAACTAATCCAGACCAGATGTTTCCCTGACAGAGGTGTTTTACAGAGAATGATTTTTTTTTTCTTTTTTCTCCTCTGTGAGGCAGCCAAAGCATTGCCTTAAATAGGACATTCAGTATACATCATAACCCCACTCATTGCTAGGTGGAATGCTTGATCATGAAACTATGCAAATGCTAACCAACACCTAAACTGAGGAATCTGTGAAGTGCCAAGAGTCAGAGGATTGACCGTTGTACCCCTGACAGCTTCATTCTCATGTGGCCTTGAATATTACATCCTCTGGATGTTTACAATAGCATAGAGAGCACATCTGCCTGTGGATTTCATTAGGCTTGATATCTTTCCACTCTGAGAAACTGAATCACTGCCCTCTGAATGTTCAGACAAATTCATCACCTGTTATGCCATCTTCAAGCAGTGCTGCAGTGTTTTCTGTAGTGCTTACCCAGTTGACTGTACTGTTCTACACAAATGTCTGCCATTGTGTTCACTAAGTCAGATGCAGAGCAGCAGCATCTATACTGCCATGGCAGTGCTGTAAGCAGGTCTCAGTTATATATGCCTCATTGTATTAAAATCTTCATCAAATCAACAGCAAGTCAAGTATTAGTTTTAAAGGATAATGATGGCACATTATGTTAACTTAGAATAGCATTTATTAAGTTTTTGTGGTCAATAATTTTGTCATAATACTTAGGCTGTGTATGTCGGTGTTTCACAAATCTGTGAGTGTTTAGTTGTTTTGTCAATCCATCATTTTTGACAGGTAAACACTGATTTAATTTAACCTTTTAAAGCGTAGCATTTACTTTACTTTACCACCAGGTTTAACATTCAGAAACTTTTCATGGTACACACTTTGCATCAATGTGTTTTGTATAGATCTCAGGAAAAACAGCAACTTTTGCCATGTACACAACCAACAGATCGGTTTTGTATAAACAAGATGGAAAGTGTTTCCTATGCAGTACGCACTGATTCCTTACATAAAAATGACACATGTCTTTAAAGGGTTAATGTGGAATTTGAGTTTTGCTAGGTAGAATTTTTTTCTTCATTTATCTAAATGCACTTTTATCTCTAATAGTAGAACTGAGTTTATAAATGGTTATTTTATAAGCCATATGAAAATAATAGCTATTACCACTGTATGTTGCATTATGTAAAGACAGTGCTGTGACTGGTGCAATGAGGATGAAACTTTTAATAAATAATATGTTGCACAGAGTAGCAGCATGTCATTGGAAAGCTCCAGATTCATGGGTCACATTTGGTATCGTATTTAAGCTGCAATATCTCTTTAGTTCCAAAAAATTGTGCGTGATGCAGGTCCAAGATTTTACAGCAGGTCAGGAGCTGAACAAATCAACTCACTTTTGAAGCTCATAAAATGGTTTTATTTTCAAAGCATAACCTGCATTGTAAATATCACAGATATGATGTGTATTTATATTTGAATATCTTCATACGATATTAAACTTAATTGTAGTAAATAGGACAAAATTAGGAAAATTATAACTGATAATGAGTGTTAAAGGAGAGAAGCTATTATATAAAGGTAATTAAAAATTATTGACTTCTTAAAAGTTGTAAAAAAAGAAATTGATTTTGGTATACTTAACAACACAAGAAGTGAAAAACAGGTTGGGATAATAAATACAGTTTGCAGGTTGTAATGCTTGTGACTTTTCAGTGTGTGTCTGTGTAACAAATGGTAAAAAAGTATAAAAAAGTTCACATGAAAGTAGTACAGTGGATTTATAATGTATAACCCTACTGTTGTTGGTATAATTATTTCAATATAAATTTCCTGTACACTACTTTCTTAGAGAAATTTAAGGGGAGATGGTTTACTAACCTGTCTGATCATTCTGCTTTTGTGCATGAAGTAGCATTGCTTGCTGGGTTGCATATGTGCCAAAATAGTCATGCAGCAGGGACTTAATTGGGTGTATTGGTAGCATCAGTTATACTTATTGTATTTATGTTACTTGTCTTAAATTGCTTCTTTATAGTTAATGGATTCCCAACCAATAATTTTTTATCACAAAGAAAAGTAGCAAACTAATATGCTTTGGTATCACAGTATGGGTTGCCCAAATACCTACTGCTGTAACATCACTTGTATGCTATCCATAATTCTTACTTCATAATAATGATTTTGATACTAGTCATGAAATGTTTTACAGAAAGACTTGAATTTAAATTGGACTTGCATGTATGGCTATATCTCCACTTCCCCCCATATGCCTTCATGTTGTGCAGAGGGACAACTTCACGTGTACCTTGCTTGCAAGGATTGTTTCAGTTTTAATATATCAACTTTATTCATGTCCATTTTTGCCTTGCTTGAAATTTGTGTGCAAGGAATTATGAGCAGAACTGTACTGTGTAATATTACACACCATATTCATCTGATCACATTTGAAGACCATTTTATTTGGAATGTCTGATTATTGTATGCACCTGCTAAGCCTGCTGGGTGTCATTTTGTATCAAATTGGATGCCTCTTTTGAGCCTGTGTTTTAGATTAATGCTGGAATTTGTATATTGGTTTGGATATTTTTGAAGAAATTAATATTTGGCCCCTGTAATAAAACACTTGAGGTATGTCTGTGGTTTTTTCCATTTGATTTTGTATCTTATCATTATTTAACTTCATGTAATACCTGAGCTGTATGCCTAACATGTAAATTGTACTCTTCATCATCGTAGCCAATTAAATTTCTGTGTACAAAACATTGAAATAGGTAGTTGCAATAATACCCCAGGTATAGTTACAGATGGAAAATTAAGTGGATGTGACATCAGGATCTAATTATGTTGTGTTCATATTCTTGTAGTAATGAGAATGCAGCTATTATTAAATTGCTTAAGGTTGACGGGTCATGGAACATCTTACATTTTATAGTCTTTGCATACTTTTATATATGTATATAGAAGTATACATACACACATCACAAGTACTTTAAAATTGAAGTGTTCTATCCACCCTTCAGAAAAACAAGCACTCCTTTCATTTTGTAACATCCTTGTAAATACTTTGGTGTATTCATATGTATAGAATTAATATACTTCTGAAGGGTTCAGAAAGTTTTCAGTTTTTGTAAGTACTTTCAGAAGTTGTAGAGTTTATTCAATTAAAGAATGTTGCTTAACAGTATGTTTTTTGCCTAAAAGACCCTTTTCCATTAGCGTGGATGTTGTCAAGTATGATTAAAAAACGTATTTACTTTCAGATGTTTGACTTTGTGAGAAATGTGCATGTAGAAACAGTATTTTGTTTTGTTTTTTGTGTAGTGATATTATTTAGTGTTAGAAGTGTCTTGAAATTTTTATATGAGAACAATGTCTGTTTTTGTGTGTGTGAAATGAGATGAAGTATTTTTTTTAATTAATTACTATGTTGCACATATGTAACATTTTAGAAAATATGTGTGGGGGGAGGGTGGGTACATACTGAATGAAAAATTAACTTACAATGTGGGGTTCGATATTATTACAAGAGCAGTTTTAAAAAAAAAATAGTTAAAAGGTAAAAAATCATCATCATTTAATCTGTATAGTCTCACAAGATAGATTATGAATGTAATGTTTTATATAAGAAATGTAATATGATAAAATAGAAATAGTTCATTAATCATATGTAAACTCAGTATTGATTTGAAGAATAAAATATAATTGAAGAAACTGCAAGATGCAACACAATTGACAATGAATGTCTCTTAGATCAAATTATATATTGTAATAAGTGAACCATCACCTTCATGTTCCCATCATAGTGTATATAATGTTGTCTGTTAAATATACAACAAACTCAGACTGGTAGTGACCAAATCTTCAGCTATGCTGTGGGTAAGTCGTGCAGTGAATGAATTCTGCATAGTAGTATGTAATTACATCTGTGCACACTGAAATGTCATTACACCTCAGGCCATCCAGTGGAATGTGTTTGGTAAACAGTTTTTTTTAAGAACTGTATGTCCCGAAAGAGTGTGGAAGTTTTAAATATTTGTTGTACACAAACCTTGCACTTTAAAGATTTTGATTCTGTTTTGGTTCTGAACGTGAATTGATCTGTAAAGTAAAGGCAAGAATACAATTTGTGACATATTGGCCAAGCTTGGGTAGTGTTCAGAATGGAGAGACTGATAATACGATATGTACGTCCCACATGGTGGTAAATGAACCACCTATTTCTTAAATTACCCAAGAAAAGGAAAAAACTGAGTACCCTATCACACCAGTTGTCTTAAGATAGACAATGTTGAAGAGGAGGAGACATAGCAGAATTCAAAATATGGGGATGTACTGATGGAAGTTTATGGTTTTGTATACATAGGATTGAAACTACCTATTGAGAAACTGGATTGCAAGAGACGTCAATATATCACAATTCGTAATTGCTCATTCGACAGTCTGAAACACTGATGGAAACCAGTAGCTCTAGCACTTTGCCTCTGTTTTGCCGCCACCTGACGCTTCCATTAAGCATTTAAGGATTCTGTAATTTTCTTTCTGACTGGATAAATTACTGTGTCATGCGATGATTTTGTAAGAATTCCACATTTATATTTATTACTTATACGGCTGAAACAGTTTACATTTGGTTGCTATGATCTGTTTATCGAACTTAAAAAATATAAGAAGTTTGAATTACAGTGTTTAATTAATTGCCAAATCGAAGTTAATCGACCATACTAAATGACTGTGTTATCGACCTTTCACTCTTTGTTCGATTCCACTCGAAACACCACATCTATCCTTGGTAACATGTTTGGTTACCAAGGTAACAGATTTTGCTATTGAGTCAAAGCAATTCCATTTTAAATATATTTGTCGACTTCATACCTTGGGAAATCAGTAATGTGTTTGTTCGTTGATAAAATAATTAACCGTAGCGATACTTGCAATTGTCAACTATACCACTCGAAGTTATTTATAAACGATTATTTTTGTCTTCAATAACACTATTGATGTCATTTCCGCACAGAGTGCGCAAAGTAGTTGCGCAGAAAACTCGTTTCGTCAACCATAAATTTCCTGCTAGAGAGAGATTCTGCTAGAAAGTAAAGAGTAAGTAAACATTGTTGTGTGCTTTTTTGGGCCTCTCTCTGATGTGAGAGTTCACAGAGAGTACTCCCTAAACAGGTGTAAGAATCAAAAATTGTGGAGGAATTTTGGAATAGGTAATAAAATTCGTGGGTTTCCGAGGTTTTGAGAAGTCGACGAATATTTCGTTGAGACAATAAGTTCCAATTCAAATATGTGGCGTATGTAAACCCACTTCACAGGGTACAAACATGTATTACGTAGCGTTTAATATAGGGAATATTGTTGTAATAAGAAGTTTTTAAGAACTTTGGGCGGAGGTCCAAAGCGGAAGTGTATGGTAGAATCTACGAAATAACCAACATGGCAGTTGACAGGCCCCAGAGATTGCAGAATATGCCACTGTTTTTACTTTTACGTTAGTTTGTGGACACAACTCCGACGGCGGATCCCGTTGAAGAATTTGTAGTTATGCTGTTGTCGTCTGGCTTTCGCTAAATTGATAAGTATGATTCTGCTACATGTTTTGTTACCAGGGTAAAAATATACAACGGTTTTGGCAAAAAAAAAGATCGTGACAGTTGTAAGATAATCACTTTGCCCTTCCATTCATGAGCGTGCTTTGTGACATGAAATGTCAGGCGATTGTAACGAGTTACGAACTTCGTATTGGGTTTCAGTACTGTGGTCGTGGTGGTGATTAATATGTTGGTTGTGGAAGTAGGTCTGTTGTGATTTTTTAATTGAACGAGCATATTTAATTATTTTCATGATCAATATGCCTGTTGTGAAGAATTCTTAGCTTTATGTCTAATAAGGTGATTAGCTTCATGTACATAGTATGACAGGATATACTTTTCAGTGCAGTTGTACTTATTTCCATAACAATAACCTTAAAAAACCGAGTTATGCCCAACATATGATGCAGTGTATTTTAGTTCATGAAGATATTGAAGGACTGAAGGGTTTGGTGTCTTCAAAAATGTGAAATATCTAAAATTTAAATTTCTATAAAAGGCCACTGACTTTGCACAGTAGCGCCCTACACAGATTGGTCACGGGATGAAACATGAAAATAGCATGACATGAGCAATTTGGCAGTAGTACCTTCACAGAAGGTGTTACAGGTAAATTGACAAAATAATGCATTGCATTCATATCACAATATTCTGCTGCAGAACCACTACATGAAATACTGATTCACAACAGGACATACAGGTAAATTTACAAAATAATGCATTGCATTCATATCACAATATTCTGTATGTCCTGTTGTGAATCAGTATTTCATGTAGTGGTTGTGCAGCAGTGTAGCTGATGTAATTTGCCGCAAGGCCTAAGGGTGTGTTAGTCAGCCTGGTGAATAGTTGCATTTTATATGTGCAGAATATTGAAGATGAAGTTGGGGTGTCATAGGTGTAAAATATTTGTGAAAAAATTGTTATGCTTCACCTGTGAATAATAATTAACACACACATACACACACACACATGCATGACCCCAGCTGTAATTTTGAGCATTTTGGATTCTCCCTCTCTTTGTCTTTTTTTTTTTAATTACTGTGTAATGAGATCCTTGTTGAACTGTGAAAACAGAAGCCATTTTTTAAAATGAGAAACAGTGTAGACCTAACCATGAAACTGAGATGATGCCCTTCCCCTCTGTGAAGCTTAGGTTTGACGCATGTTCTAACCCTGGAAGTAACATTGAATTGGGAATATACTTGTATTCCTTGTAATACCTGTTTGCTGCTTGGTCACTCCTGCCCCCTGAAATACAATGTTCACCATTTTCCAACACTTTGAAATATTCCTATTTCTAGGGCAGATACAATATTTATGAAGGAAAAATGTAGTGTAATTGGAATATGTGGCATCATTTGTGTGTTGCTTTGTTTTGCATTTAATATCTTGAAAACTACATGAATGTGATATGCCAACATAGTGACAGTGAATGAAGTAATGAATTTGCCAACATAGAATTTCTGCTTTCATTCTGAAAATGAGAACAAATTGTGGTAGATCACATTTTCTTTGTGTCTTTCTGAAGTATCAACTGTAACCTGATTTTGTGACTAACATGCAACTTCAAAGCCTATGTGTGTTGTCTCCCATGACTTGAGTTTTTGTCAGTAGTGTAGAAGCTCAAAAGCCTGATCTTGGTAAATTACATTTTGTTTGGTTTTGTGTATATTGACAACTGTGGCCAGAGTTGCTGTGCTGTATGTATTGGTCCTGTGTAGTGGTCAGAATTTTATCAGATGCAGGTATAAAAGAAGATACAAATGAAGATGTATGTTATGAAGAGTTTCTTTTATTGCTTAATGGAGCACGGCAGCTTTGTCACATAGACAGCCTGTAACAATCAGAACATATAATGACAGTTGTGGTACACAGTTCAGTACTAAAAGATACTCCCTGTGTGATTGCATTATGATGTTCAGTTTAATATTGCTTTTATTAAGGTTGTATGATGTGTAGTTTCTGTAAATTTATCAGCATTAATTTATTTGAAATACCCCTGCATATATACAGTTTAATGAGAAATGTTGCCTTCAAAGTTTTCCTCATGGGCAGTTAGATGATTTTCCCAGTGATGGTGTCAAGAAGGTTGGAAGCATTAATGAAATTTCTTTTGGAATAACCTTCATTGGTGCTTTCACATTTTTTTAACATTTCTTGGTACATGCACACACATGTTTTCAGCTCAAGTGTAACCACAGATTTGAATTCACAAGACATATTTATGTTCTTATGCCATGGTCATAGTGCTCATTTCTACTTTGGTAGAGCATTTAATATTGTGTGTCAACTGCTAAGGACATATGGCATTGAATGAAAGATGTGAGGGTTGCTGATCTGGTTACAAAGAAGGAAGATGGGACAGGTGCAGTCCAGACCTAAGTCAGACATCTGATAAATCTTTACAACTACCTGTGGCTTTGTATCATGAGAACTTTGATAATGGAACATGAATACCCCTGCTGCTAGGAGCTGATTCATCAGGCTTCAAATGGCTTCAGTCCTTTGTGGTCGTGTGCCCATGTGTTCAGCAAGTGAGATTCCATTTATGTTCATCTCTTTTCTTATAAAAGTGACTGCTACCTTATGATCTAACTGGATGTTCTGTTCACACACACACACACACAGTATGTTCCTTATTTCATACTAGAATAGTTTACATTCTTCTGTCATCAGTGCACATTTCACCCCTACGAAAAAATTGTGACACATTGAAGGTCATCTTGTAGGCTGTAAGGCCTGAAGTGAGCAGTGATTATATCTGTAAATTTATGTTTCAAGTCTCTTCACAGATAATAATCACATTCTCATTCACATAAACATGAAAGCCATACCAAGTATTCATTCATTACAAAGAGGCTGCAGCAGATGCATTGAATTCTCTGCAGTGTGTGCTGGTGCACTGTCTTGTTGAAAGTTACGTACATGTAACTGTGTTTCCTTCTTTGGTTATTGTTGAAAGATGGGCTCCCAAATTTCTTTTACATACCATTAAGAATTGATTTGGGCACAGAAGAATATTAGGCCACTGAAATACACAAGCACATTTGTCTTAACATATTGTCCTTCTGACGTAATTCTCAAAAACAAACTTTGTGCTGTATCTCACCATAGTTCAACACAAAGACAATGAAATCTCACAGTTGACACATCACAAGAACATATTTTAAGTGACTGACAGAAGTCAACTGGGCACCTAGTATTGCAGTACCGGACTGAATATATGTCAACCCTGCATTTAAGATGATTAAGATGATTCCGCTTCATAGTTTACATTTTTCAAGAAAATACTTATACAGAACATTTTCACTTTTCTGTGTGGTTATAAGGTGTAACCTCATTTGTCAGGTTCTGCTTGGGGCAAAAAAATTGTTGTCTTGTACTGGGGTAAATACAGTACTGCAGTGATAGAAGAGTGCATTCGCATTGGCTTGTAAAGTGTAAGATCTGCTGCAGTTATTGTGATGTGTAGGAGTCTAATATGCATATTGTTAGTCAAGTATTTATTGATGATTTTTCATGTTAATATTTCTTAACGTTTATGAGCCATGCATAATTTTACTGCAGTGACAGATGTGTGTAGTCAGCTGACCATATTGCATTTTTTCAAGAATACTACCTCTCCCTCACCTCTCTCTCTTTCACATGCAGTTGAAAGTATGGCTGGGAGTTAGTCCTGCAGTGCTGGGAGACTTCAAACCTATTTTCAGGCAGTTAACTTTACTTTCAAGTTAAATCTGGCCATGGATACCACAGTACTGGGACATTGAAAATCCCATATTATTTGGATGATAGACAAGGAATGAGAAATATGTTGTACCATTCACCACAAGTGTCTGAGTGCTGATGTAAAGTCTTCATATGAAACAGTGGAGCACTATGAGACCATGAGCAGTGGGTTTTGTTAAGTGGGTAGTAGATTTAATCTGTGCTTTTGGAGCTCTGGGGTGAATTAGGAAAGAACAGTGGCCTGTGTATATTATTGTGTATTTTATCAAAGAAAATTTAACTGTGAGTGAAGAGTTGTGATCTGTATTTTGCTAATGAATAGAGTTACATGAAATTATAATTTTGAAATGCGGGCTTTTACATGCATTTGTGAAGTAGAACTATGTAACCATTATATAAATTTTTAACATGTTTCCCAATAACGTAGCATTATAAGACCAGTAGAATACTGATACTTGATGTTTTGCCAATATCAACAATAGGCATTGATTATATAAACATAATTTACTGGTGTTTTAGTCAGCCAAGGCAGGGACCACAAAATTCCAGAAGTCTGAGGGGCCACCTCAAAATTCTAGATGGGTTTGGTGACATGAAGCAAGTTCCATACTGGGGACCCACAAATGTTGGGCACCACCACAGAACATGTAGTTGCCCGGGTGATCTGGCATGGGATCTATACATGTCTGTGCTAAGGATAATTTTATAGCATGAAAATGTGAGGTCCTTGGATCAGGTGCTCTTGATTTTGTGTTGGTGATCACACGTGACAACTGCAGAGCTACTGAACCCATTCAGAGATTTTCTGATTAAATATATAAGTTGCTTATAGATGTTTACATTTGTTGGATACCAGGAGAAAATAGTATTGTGAGGTCTCAGTTTGGAAGTATAGAGACTGAATTCATGTCTCCAGTGAACTCTACTGGACATGGACAGGGTAGAAAGAAATATATATAGACCAGATACAGGAGCTGAATCATTACTCACATTTGTGCAAAATTTGGTATAGGAATTCTTTACAGAAAGTTGTCAAGCAAGCGTGAGTTTCATGAAAATTAGCTCAGTAATGGCCATGCTCACTAAAGGGTGTAAATGATTTCTGCCTGTGCTTTCCATATTTATTGTCTGATTTGGTATGGAAAATACTCAGTTCCATCAAGCACTTGTGAAAATCAGTGCAATGAAAGGCATGTAAATTAACTTGTATCCATACTTTCCACATATGTTGCCTTATGTGGCAAAATTTTGTATAAGAGCTCTGCATATAGTGCTGTTGAGAATGTGCAAGTTTCATGAAAATTGGCAGAGGGAAAGCTGCTATTTTGTGTGTGTGAATGAAATTACATTTATGTGCATACCATGAAACTGTGTGATATTTTTAAAGTAGAGAATGTCTGGTAAAGTATGTGTGCTATGTGACAGAGTGCACCATTTGCAGTCCTGTTCTGTCAAGGTGTCAGATCTTTTGAAATTAGTAACACACATATTCAGTGAAGTTGTGTTTTCTTAGTTTTCCTCGAAAGCAGTACTGCATCATAGTGGGTCAGTGGAAATGTGTGTGGAAACTGACTAGAGATGGGAATTATTGAATTTTTTATTTGAGATTCGGATGGCTGTGTACTAGTTACAAAATAAACTGTAAATTTTACAAGTAAAGTTACAGTTCTGCATAAGGTGGTGTAGATCCATGTAAAACAACTCCAGCTGTTGTCATCTTTTTCTATCCCAGTAGAAGGAATGATGACAGTTTTTATGGCAGGTTTGTTATATGAGTTTCGTTTTGGGTTGCATGTAGAAAGAGCATCTGCATTATGAGAGATATGTGGAAACATCTTGACAGTGGTGGCAGCAAACACTTGTCAGAGGAAAGCAGCAGAATCTTGGCTGCAAAGGAGACTTAATGCTCATCACATACATAGTGTTTTTTATGTTGAAAGCCCCTTGTTCGGCTCTCCATTGACTGAACCTTGATAGAAGGACTGTGGCATGTGAAATGCAACAAACTCTTGAATGAATAGCACATAGTTGCTGCAGCATGAAGCTCTATTCAGCCTTATTAGTCCTGGCACCTGAGGGACTGGAGAGGTGCCTGATTTTCTGTTGTATCAGACAGTATCTATATCTGACCTAGGCTATTAGAAGTAATTTTTTGTTACTGCTCGTATACTTGGGCTGTACAACTTATCAGAAGAGTGTTCCATTTGGATATCTCCTTTCGATGCTGGTTCAGGTCATCAGGGCCTCCTTCTGTGTTTTATGGAGTCTCTTCAGTTTGTATCAGGGTTGTTGAAGGAGTTGGAGACTGTGGATTAGGAGTACCTATAACTGAAGAAGTAGATGGTGTAGGAGATAGGGGATCAGGAGATACTGCAGTGGTTCATACAGAGGCACACTTGGAGGTTTTTTTGAACATGTCCCTGAGATCTGCCAAATCTTGTGTAGTTGGGACTATTTTCCTCAACTGCCAAAGTATCAGGATTTTTGGAGTACCAGGTTCTGTATTGAAGGAATTCTCCTGTATTTAAGTTTTTGTACTTCTGAGGTGTGTATCAGGTTGTACAGCTGCAGGAGGTTTGTGAATAACCATGCAGTCTCCTAAAGTGAGTCATGGGAAGCCGATACTGTATTTGGAATATAATAATAGTATTTTATGTGCATGATCAAATAAAGTGATATTGCAGGATATGTTGAATATATCTGCCCACATCACCTGCACAATGATTTAATTATCAGTACACATGTCAAATTTTGTGTTAAGTTGAATGTTTTGTCATAAGAGGATGTTTAAAGTAAAATACTTTGTCTTACTTACTTACTTACTGACTTACTTACTTAGTTACATACTTACTTACTGACTCACTCACTCACTCCATGGTGCAGAGTCCTTCTTGAGAAACTAACTGGTTTGCAGCTAGTCAAGAAATTCCCCGCATTTCACGGAACCCGAAGGTTCATTACCGCACTTACAAGCGTCCGCCACAATATTGTCTATGGGCTGTAAATCGGGGCAGTAACATTTAACTTCTTTATACTCCCTATGGTCATGGAAGAGTTTATTTTTTCAGACTTTGGGGTCTTACATGGAAATATAGAAGGAAAATGGAAAATTGTGACAGCAAAACATATACCAGTGCTCTGCAAAAATGTTCTCCAAGTTTGTTCAAGAAACTTCCTCTTGACACTGCCCCTCACCTCCCTACCCCATATAATGACTAGTGTTAGGGTTGATTTACCTTTTGTATGTAATTGGCATGGCATGTAGTGGTATAGTGCAGCCATAATGTTGGTGTTAACAGAACAAGAACAAATATAATGGCTTGGAAAAAGTGAATAGTTTGTATGTATTTGTATATGTAAGCTAATACTAAGTTTGTTAGAGTATAATACTGGAGTTTGTGTGTGTTTATGTGTGTATTTGTATTTGTGCACTCGGGTGCATGCATACATGTATGCGACTGAATCATGAGTACTGGAAACATTTACTAAATTTCTGACAAACAAGGATTGCAAAGTGTGGACATGAGAGTCCAGAGAAATGTAACTATACAGTAAAGGAACTAATTCATGAGTAACTTTGCTGGATATTAGATCATCAAAGCTACAGGCAAATACAAGGCTTAATCAGAAAGAAATGTCTCCTGTTTATCACCTTATTTTTTAAATAGGAATAGCCACTACAACAGTGATATCCATGAATATTCTTGTTAATTTTCTAGTCGTTGCAACTGTTTCATTCAACAGATAGCACCATTGTTAATTCTAAAATGGCAGAGATTGATGCACATTTAAACAATGATGAACTGATAAAGTTCTTGGTTGCTGAAGGTGAGAAGTCAACTTATAATTATAAATGTTTGCTCGAAGTGTATGGTGAAGCAGCTGTGCATGTGAGTACTGTTCAGCCGTGGGTGAGCTGGGTTAACAAAACTGAAACAGAAGGAGCAGAACTTAATGACATGCTGGATTGTATGAGAAAAGGTGTTATTCTTGTGAAGTCCGCCTTTTTTTTGTCGAAATACTAAGGGTGTGATTTCTTATCTTCAAGTTTGTCTCACAAGAATGCTCAGAAGTGTTTCTCCTGCATGACAGTGCTGAGCCATGCAAGTTTGTGCATCACTGAGGCCTTCACTGAGTTTGGAGAGAGAGCATTTCCACACACTGCTACAGTCCTGACTTCACACCATCAGATTTTCACCTGTTTGTTACTTTGAAAGACAACCTTTTAAGACTTTAGTGTACAAATGGCGAGGCACAGTAGAGTGCCAAGCATCTGTTGCTGCAGAGGAAGGAAAGCAACTTTTACCGGGTGGGAGTACACACACTTTAAAGGTGAAAGAAGGCGACTACTGAAAGACAAATGTGCTGTCAACAGTATTGTTGTGAAATTCTGTGAAATTTTTACGTGTGTGACTTGTGACGAGCATGATATACAAAGCAAGAGACATTAATTTCTGACTAATATGCATGTGATTTTGTAATGTGTGACCTGTTACACAAACTCAGATACATCACCCCCTGGCGTAGCACCACCGTTACTTAGCACCCATGAAAGTCTGTGAATAGAAGTGTACTATTGTAGAGTACTTCTCTTTACTACAACCCCTGAATAATTACTGCAGATTGTGGTGAACAAACAGTTGTACTACATTGAGGTTTGACTGTATGCTTTCTCTTTTGTAGAAGGATTTTGGATCACCCTATTGGCTCATGTATATATAATAATTCATGTTTCTATTGGCCCACTAGTTCTGTCACTTTGTGTTCAATCCAGATTGAAACTGTTTTATACCCACTACACTGAAAATAGAACATTTTACACAAAAGATGTAATATGCTTTGTAATATACATATTGTAGTGTGCCATGCATGATTTTGAGTGTAGGATATTGAAACTTCTATGGGCAGAAGTGTTAAAAGAATAAGTTCAGGGTCCTTGTTCTACACTAGCAGCATTAGTGGTAAATTAGAGAAGGTTGTGCTGTGTAAATATTATGACAATATGAATTTTTCTGTGTATAATAGGTAGAGTTATTATTGTTTGGGTTTATTTTAATATGTGTTCTATTTTTGGGAAACAGGTGTGTACAAGAGGTGAGCTTGAATAGCAACAGCAACTGTGATCATGATGTCAGTACTGAATCAGAGTGGAGAGGACCAGGTAGAGTGCCCACTATGTATGGAACCATTTGAGGTTGATGACCTCAATTTCTTCCCCTGCACTTGTGGCTACCAGGTGAGTATACACTTGTGCAGGTATGATTGTTTCAGAACCTATGTAATCATTCAGTTATGGTTATTATATTTTATGTGGTCCTCATACACTGTCTGATTTGATTATCTGTGCATTCACCTAACAAGGGGACTGTTTCATATAGAAGTGCAATGAAAGTATATTTTGTCTTCCTTCAGACAGAAAATGAAGAGCAGATTACAAGTCTGGGAATGCTTGCTGCAGTTTGGTTCAGAATATTCTGTCCTCATTTCTGCTGTCTAAAAATATAAAGACATAAAATATGGAACTATAATTATGCCCTTTGTTTTGTATGGTGTCTCACATTCAGAGGAAACCATAGTTGAATGTATTCTAGAGGAAGGTATAGGGGATTATGTTTGGACCTAGTGGCCAGTGTATGTTACTGCAATCTTACCGTTCACGTAAGCTTTGTTTTGGAGTATTGGACATGAAAGCTGCTTCAGTCAGACTTGTAGTTCTTACTGAAGCCACTCACACAATAAAACATAGGTTCATATAGTTCACTTTATTTCACAGTTGGTGTGAAAAGTGTTGTAAGTGCAAGTTGAAAAAAGGTCATGGAAGTGGACTGTTCTGTAATATTTTGCTTATTGCAGTGCTTAAATATGAATGTGAAAACTGTGTGCTTGGAGAAGGACTTGAGAATCATTTAATGATTTTAATGTGATTAGGAATAATCCTTTTCAAAGAAGTGACAGAATTAGCACAATTGAAGTGGTTTGGGCATGTAGTAAAAGTGGGGGATGAGAAATATTCTAAAATGGCCTGGGACACTAGAACACAGGGGAAGAGATACACAGGAAGATCCTGACAGACCTGGGAAGAAGGGATGCAGAAGATATTGAGGGAAAGATGAATTGAACAGAATAAGAGTCATAGGTCAAGACTGCAGAAGGTATTGATGGAAAGAGGAATTGAACAGAATAAGAGTTACAGCTCAAGACTGTGAGAGATGGAAAGCTCTTTGTAATCCCTCTACACCTACCACTAGAAGAGATTAGATATGGTGAAGTGAAGTATTTATAATGTGTATGAACACTACTGGAACTGACTTCAAAAGTGACTTCTTGTTGCTAGGAAATTGCATGAAGAATTGCTCCAGAAACGTAAATATTGTGTTAAAAACAAAGCATGGATTACTTCCATTCTTTGTCAACAGTGCATAAGTTGAACAAGCTAAGGGAAAGAAATTGGAAAACTACAAACTCAACTTATATGTTTACTTCCATATTTTTTAAGTTTATGTATATTTTTCGTTTTTTCATAGATATGTTAAACATAATCTCTAATTATATGTTCTTCTAATTATTAAAGTATATCTTTGATTTAAACTTGCGCGGATCATCACTGATGGTTATATGCAGTAAAACTGTCCAGTCACATGTTGTTTGACTGTATTAATTGAAATGGATACAGGTATGTTTCCAGCAAATGTATTTACAGGCATGTTTTTCTGCAACTATATCCCTGGTCATTGTAATGGTATCAGGTTTGTTAGTGACTGGAATATTTCGAGCACTGGTAATTCTTTACATGCACCATTCCTGTTATGTAATTCTGTCATTGCTTAGGAGCCTAGTAAGGTAGACCAGCTGTAATGTATATTACTTGATTTTGGAGGCATTTCAAATATTGGTTAGGGCTCCAAGTGTACCTCAGCCCTCACTTGTTCCAAAAGATTGTCAGGATGTTACCTTCAAGTAGACTGTAGTAACCATTAACCATTCAGATTCACTCATCCCCATTAGTGCTATACATTTTTGCTGTTGCTGCATTGTCTTAAATATCTTAGAATGTGTATTGCTTCAGGAATAATGTAACTGCATTGCTTACAATACAACCATAAAAGCAGAGGGGCAGAAACAAGGAAAATTTGTAATACATGGTTACACAACAGTAAGATATTGAGTTCAAAGAAATGAATGTAAAGGAAAGATAATCAATAGATATAGGTTTTGTAACAGTGCAGAGATGTTTGAAAATGCATTTTTCAAATCGAAGACTTTTTCCTGCACAGCAAAATTCCCTACTACTGGGACAGATCAATAATACTTCATAGTTAACAATAAACAGAATGCAAGAAGTGGATTGTGCCTGCTGTGTGACACACTGGTATGACAGAAAACAAGTTTGGATCAAAATAATAATATAGGAATGGCTTAGTACATGTTTAGGCTGCAAGGAGAGCAAGCCAGGAAGCTAGGAAAGATTAATGAAACAGTGAAAGAAAGGAGTATTTGAATATCATCAAACACAACTAGTGGATTTCCTTTATTTTGTTGATATATTTGGTATTCTATTATTAACATGTTTTGGAATGATCTCTCTTTGAATGCATTGTTGATTGAAGAAAACTTCAGCATTTTAATTGAATATTTTCTTTTTGTGTTTTCATATTGGCGAGTTTTGCTAGCATGACTAGCAATTGTGAATTGTATGTTTATCATTCCATTGTGTTAGTTGTAGCTAAGGAGTTGAATACTGGAAAACACATTTGAGAGCCCCCTTTGTCTCTTCCTGTTGGGACTTGTGCTAGCCTTCTTTGACAGGCATAACATTCATGTTGTTATCCTTAATAAGGTACACGTACTGTTATTTTTGTCTTGAAGTTTGTTATTTCCATTATCTTCTTTGACTGCATGTTCTTATAATATTTCCCTGATGAGTCCAAGTAGGTGGCTTGCCAGTTTCTTATTAATGCTCTCTCACTAGATAAATTCATGCTTCTTGTTTTTCAATACGTCCAAACAGAGGAACTGTGAACTTTCTCAACATTTCTTTCCGTATAGCATGGAATTGCCTTAGAAGCCTTCATTTTACTTCTTCTGTGCTTGATGTTTTTTTATGTCATTCCATAGTAAAGGTACAGGCACTGATAACAAAGAAGTGAGATACAAAGCTCTACATTTGTGAAGAAAATTGTGTTTGTAATTGTAACTGTTTGAAGCTTACATAAAAAAACTGCCAGTAAAAGTAGACCTTTGGACATCCCCCCCCCCAGGGAAATTCTGTTGACAACATATAATTTGAAGTCAGCAGATTTGTCATACAGCATGTTGATGTACTGGGTAGCTTTACTTTATTATAGTACTTTTGTAGTGAAATACAGGATATGTTACTCAGAAGTGAGTCGGAATTTGATAATACTGTAGCAGTATCCTTGGTTTTTGATTCTCAGATATGTCGTTTCTGCTGGCACCGAATTCGGACGGATGAAAATGGTCTGTGTCCAGCTTGTCGCAAGGCATATCCAGAGAATCCGGCAGATTTCAAACCACTCTCTCAGGAGGAAGTGGCTCGTCTGAAGGCTGAAAAGAGGCACAAGGACCAGCAAAGAAAGCAGAAGATTACAGAGAACCGAAAACATCTTGCCAATGTGAGGGTTGTACAACGAAATCTTGTTTTTGTTGTTGGGCTTCCCATGAGGTTGGCAGATGCAGAGGTTGGTAGCACTTTATACCTATAGCATAAGAGTATTACTATTGTATTTTCTGTGAAATTGTTTTTAAATTAAAAAAATGTCATTTAAAATTTCGGTGTTGTATTTTTTTTTAAGGTATTATTGCTTTTTGTCATCTATACAGTGATAAATGTACCGTGTATGAACTTTATATACAGAATTTGATTTTGTCATAAAATTAGGGGCAGCATGGTGAAATACTTGTTTTTCTACAAATTATAAAATGTGTTTTTTTTTGAAGAAGAAGGATAGGTTTTTTCTCCTTCTGCATGTGCATATACTTGCATGTGATGACGATGTAGTACAGAATTATCAATTGATAGATACTATTAAATGCCAAATGTATATCTTGGTGGCCTGAGTTTCACTGGCTTAGTATGGACATTTAAATTGCTACCAAGCAAACACAAATACCAGCATATTGCATACTTGGCCATTCTCCAGTACATTTCGTAGACCAACATATGGTTTCAAAGGACAATAAAGGTTAAAGAATGTTAATTTACTTTGTTAGGTTCTGAAGAAACATGAGTACTTTGGGAAGTTTGGGAAGATCCACAAAGTTGTCATCAACCAGAGCACATCGTATGCTGGTTCACAGGTATGTTTATATTTTGGTGCATATGCACATTCACTTTCTTTGATCATCTGGGTAAATAATATATACACTTAAAAAACAAGATTTTTGAACACTTATCAGTAAATGAGGACATTCACCATAGCTACTTGGAGAATCTGTGCAGTATGGTTATCAAAGAAATACAATTTGACAAATGGGATTTCTGTTTTGTGGAACTGCTATACTTTTCATGGTAGATGTGGGCTTTTAAGTGCTTTAAAGGAGAGGTTTTTGAAGTAAATAACCTAATTGCAAAGAAACACTGTGTGAATTTCAAAAAGAGACTACAGTAAATTGATTACATTACAGTTTATGGCAAGGTTTCTCTCGACTATGGCAAATGAAAAGTGATATTTTGTATGCTGGAGGGCAGCAGAAACTTCCCTCTTTATTTCTTTCTGAAGGTGCAAATCTACTCTGTGACAAATGCTGTGAAGACATTTGAAGTATTTTCAGTATTGGTTATACTGAAGTCTTACAGTGGTATTTTAGTGCTTTTGGTAAAACAGGTACTGTTCCTGAGACATCATTTTATAGATATGTTAGCTTATTTATTACAGTTCTTATGTGATTGTCAGAAAACATGGAAATGCTATAAGCAGATGTCTTTTATGGTAGTAATTGTACTTGTGATTGCAGGGTCCCAGCGCTAGTGCTTACGTAACATATCATAAGGCTGATGATGCTTTGCGGGCAATACAGGCAGTGAATAATATTTCTGTTGACGGACGGACTATTAAAACCTCACTGGGAACAACAAAATACTGCTCTCATTTTATGAAGAATCAGCCATGTCCCAAGCCTGACTGCATGTACTTACATGACTTGGGTGAGCTGTGTAGATCATATTGACCAAAGGCAGAAAAAAAATTGTAGGTCTTGTGGCATGCAAACCAACTTTTATTGAGGAGATTCCAGCTGGAAGTCTAATCTGTGTGGAATTTGTTGGTTTAAAGTTATCTAATGGAAAGTGGTTGTTTTACATATGTGTGTATATATATGTGTGTGTGTGTGTGTAGGGAAGGTTGTGGTGGAGCAGATCTTTTGAGGGTACTTCAGCTTTATACAACAGATCTGTTTCTAAATCTTTTACTGTAGTTACCAAATACCTACACCTTTCTGGTTGAAGGGGTTTTGTTTGGAGTAGTGGCAGCTGCCAGGATGCTGTGTGCATGCATGCATCACCATATTCTGCTCTCCAGAAAGTAACACCATACCCACAGTAATTCATGTAACATCTGAGTGAAGCATCTCAGGGCTAATGTTTTCTGTCGGATAAAACACCTGCTGTATTGTGCTGAGATGCTTGCCACAGCAACAGGCAAGAAGTGGGGGGGGGGGGGGGAAAAAAAAACCTATTGGGCCAGAGAGTGGGTCCCTTGTGGGGGCCCCGCTTGTTAAAAAAATATTTAAAATTTGTTTTCGTTCTTTTCTTTTAAATTTTTTGTTTATTTAGGGGGGTGTGT
>Ga0123354_10000984_pt1 | contig 32385 bp, 33 predicted proteins | sample TergutLab28metaG_2_FD_97872 | JGI IMG/M metagenome (GOLD analysis project Ga0123354, IMG submission 97872) | Labiotermes labralis P4 segment gut microbial communities from Petit-Saut dam, French Guiana - Lab288 P4 | ecosystem: Host-associated > Arthropoda: Insects > Digestive system > Gut ... | reverse complement strand
GCGCAAGCTCCTCACCATCCTCAATGCCATGGTCAGAACCGGAAAACCCTGGGATGAATCGCTTCATCACGCTTGACTTGAAAGACAGTTGCTCTCCCGACCTCTCTCCCAGAGGGAGAGAGGGGAGCTTCACCGAAGAAAGGGGCGTTCCCCGTCACTCCTGCCCGCGAAGCGACGTACGCAAGTGCGATGGACGAACCAACCGCCGTCTCACTTGCCGCCACCCCCTCTCCCCCGGCCCTCCCCCGCGAGGGGGGAGGGGAGTATCGGGCTTTCGCGACAGTCTCTTCAGGACGGAGCGGATAGCAAGGGGCCAGCCACGGATTGAGAACAGCCAAGCCAGGCGCTTCAAACGAGCGGTCGTCGCGCGCGGCGGCCGCGCAACCGCGCACCGCAGGCGTGGCGGCTGTTATTGCTTTTCGCTCATTACGACGGCCCAGGCGCTTGCCCTGCCGCGCAAAGCCTCAACCCTCTTTATTGCGCATGAAGTCGGCCGTGTTGAAGAAGTTTTCCAGCAACTTGGCGCGGATTGCCGGGTCGATGCCGACATCTTCCATCGCCAGCACCATACATGCCACCCACTGGTCGCGCTCCTTGATGCCGATGGCGAAGGGCATGTGCCGTCCCCGCAGGCGGGGATGGCCGAATTTCTCGACGAACAGGTCGGGGCCGCCGAGCCAGCCGGAAAGGAACATGAACAGCTTGTCGCGCGAGCTTTGCAGGTCCGCCGGGTGCATGGCGCGCAGTTCGGCGAATTGCGGCGCGCTGTCCATGCGGGCATAAAAGCAGTCGCACAATTGGGCGACAGTCGCCTCGCCGCCGATTTTTTCGTAGGTAGTCGTTTCCATCCGGCGATTTTATGTCACTTTGGCCGCCGCTTTGCCGGCTTGCCCGCTGGCGCGCAAGTTTTGGCTTCGCGCCGGGCCGGCGCGGCAAAGCGGCCGGGCCGGCTGTCGTTCCGGGCGGGGACGCTGGCCGCTGGCTTGGCGGCTTGTCCAGTGCCGGCCGGTTGCCAGGCCGGCACCAGATGTTTCTTGCCATTGCCGATCAGGTCGGCGCGGCCCATCGCCTTCAGCGCCTCGCGCAGCAGCGGCCAGTTTTCGGCATCGTGATAGCGCAGGAAAGCCTTGTGCAGCTTGCGCTGGCGGCCGCCGCGCACGGCCCCGACGACTTCGCCGCCCTGCCGGCGCAGTTTTTTGAGCGGATTTTGTTCCGTGTGGTACATCGTCGTCGCCAGCGCCATTGGCGTCGGCAGAAAGGTTTGCACCTGATCGAGGCGGAAGTTGTTTTTCTTCAGCCACTGGGCGAGCTTGAGCATGTCCTCGTCGCTGCTTCCCGGATGGGCGGCGATGAAGTACGGAATCAGGTACTGTTCCTTGCCCGCCTCGCGGGAAAAGCGGTCGAACAATTGCTTGAAGCGGTCGTAGGCGGCGATGCCAGGTTTCATCATTTTCGCCAGCACGCCTTCCTCGGTATGCTCCGGGGCGATTTTCAGGTAGCCGCCGACGTGGTGCGTGACCAGTTCGCGGATGTATTCGGGCGAGCGCACGGCGAGGTCGTAGCGCAGGCCGGAGCCGATCAGCACCTTCTTCACCCCCTTGAGGGCGCGCGCCCGGCGGTAGAGCGAAATCAGCGGCGCATGGTCGGTACCCATGTTCACACAGATGTCGGGCCAGACGCAGGAAAGCCGGCGGCAGGCCGCTTCGATTTTCTCGTCCTTGCATTTCAGGTGGAACATGTTGGCGGTCGGCCCGCCGAGATCGGAGACGATGCCGGTGAAACCGGGCGTTTTGTCGCGCATGTCCTCGATTTCGCGGATAACCGAATCTTCCGAACGGCTCTGGATGATGCGCCCCTCGTGCTCGGTGATGGAGCAGAAGGTGCAGCCGCCGAAACAGCCGCGCATGATGTTGACCGAGAAGCGGATCATCTCCCAGGCCGGAATCTTGGCCTCGCCATAGCCCGGATGCGGCCGGCGGGCGTAGGGCAGTTCGTAGATGCGGTCGAGTTCCTCGCTGGAAAGCGGCAGCGGCGGCGGATTCAGCCAGACATCGCGCTCGCCATGCCCCTGCCGCAAGGCGCGGGCATTGCCCGGGTTGGATTCAAGATGCAGGGTGCGCGAAGCATGGGCATAAAGCACCGGATCGTCGTGCACCGCCTCGTAAGCCGGCAGGCGGATAACGGTGCGGGAACGGGGGTGGCGGGAGGCGGCGGCTGCACTTGGCCCCCTCGCCCCGCGCCCTTCAAGCCCCTCCCCCCTCGCGGGGGAGGGGTTGGGGAGAGGGGGAGGCGGATCATCCTCTGTAGGAGCAGGTTTGAAACCCACCCTTTCGTGTCTTTGTATTTGGACAGGTTTCAAACCCGCCTCTACCTCCCCCTCTCCCCCGGCCCCTCCCCCGCGAGGGGGGAGGGGAGCGAGGACGGCCCCTCCGCCATCACCCGTCGCCGCACAAGAAGCGCCCTCCCCCGCCCCATAAGGATCAACCTGCCGCAGCACCGCACCCGGCGTATCGACCTCGGTTGAATCCACCTCATCCCAATCCCCGGCGGGCAGCCAGCCGCGCGGCGCCATGAAGGCAGTGCCGCGCAGATCGCGGATGTCGCCGATCTTCTCGCCGCGCGCCAGACGGTGCGCCAGTTCGACAACCGCCCGCTCGGCATTACCGAAAACCAGCAAATCGGCCTTGGAATCGGCCAGCACCGAGCGGCGCACCTTGTCCGACCAATAATCGTAATGGGCGATGCGGCGCAGACTGGCCTCGATCGAGCCGATCACCACCGCCGCGCCGGGAAAAGCCTCGCGACAGCGCTGGGCATAGACGGTAACGGCGCGGTCGGGCCGCTTGTCCGCCTCGGCGTTGGGCGTGTAGGCATCGTCCGAGCGAATCTTGCGGTCGGCGGTGTAGCGGTTCACCATCGAATCCATGTTGCCGGCGGTCACGCCGAAAAACAGATTGGGCTTGCCCAGACGCCGAAAATCGGCAGCCGAATTCCAGTCCGGCTGGCAGATGATGCCCACGCGAAAACCCTGCGCCTCCAGCAACCTGCCAATCAGCGCCATGCCGAAACTGGGATGATCGACATAGGCGTCGCCGGTAACCAGAATGATGTCGCAGGAATCCCATCCCAGCGCCTCCATCTCGGGGCGGGACATGGGCAGAAAAGGCGCAACGCCAAAACGCTGCGCCCAGAATTTGCGGTAGCCGAAAAGGGGCGGGGGTTGTTTGTTTGAATTCATCAATGTAACGGCTCAGTGGGGCAGACTATTTCCATATCTTTGACCATTGCCCGCTCATGGCGTTGGCGGCTTCTTTGAAAGTGATTGCAACGCCAGCCGCCCGTGATCGGTCAGACGGTATTTTTGCCGGCGGCTATTGGGTTTGTCTGGAATAGTCATCTCGATGAATCCAGCCGCCAACGCCGGGCGCAGGTAAGCATCGCGGAAATTCACCAAATCCCTCAAACCCAGGACGATCTGCAAGTCGGCCCGCCCCATTTCTCCATCCAGCATGGCAAGCAAGCGCCCGACTTCGGGGGTGACTTGAGGGGTGACTTGAGGGGTGACTTGAGGGGTGACTTGGTCGGTCGCACTCTCCCACTCCGGCGCCGGGCGCTGGCATACCGCCTTGAACTGATTTCCGCCCGGCTCATCGACAAACGTGATCCGCGGCCATTCCTCCAGCGCGCGCGTAATTCCCGTTCCCAGGCCGCGATACGGCAGCAGGTGAAACGCATGTTCGGCCAGCGTCGGATTGCGGCGATTGACCTTGCCTTGCCGAATTTCCTCCAGGCTCAGGCTGTCGGGCAGATCACCGGGGTTGATGATCTCCACCCGGTCGGCGAACACGAAGATGCGGATCGGGGCGCTGGTGAAGTAATCCCGGTGGACCAGCGCATTAACCAGCAGCTCGACCAATGCGCCCTCGGGAATTTCCAGTTCGCCCGGCGTATTGAAGCCGCGCCCGCGCTGCACATGGTGCAAATTGCGCTTGATGAACGCGAGGCTGCCCCGGAACAGTTCCGGCAACGTTCCGTAAATGTTTTCCGTATCCAGGTAGCGGTTATCGGCGAGTTTGGTGCCGGGGAAGGCCACGGCGGCGACCAGAAAGGCGGGAAACCAGCGCTGCGTGTTACGGCCAAAGAGCACCACGCCAGACAGGTTCAACTCGCGGCCATCGCCCAGGCCGATGTTGTGCAGCACTTGATCCAGCGGCAAACCGGCAAGCTCGGCGTACTCGTCGCTCTGGCCGTAGCGGCGGGTGAAGTAGCCTTGAAAAGCCTTGTCGTCGAGATCAGCCGACGTCGCTCCCGCCACCGGCACCCGATCGGCGCGAACCAGACCGGAGCGTTGGAACATGCGCTGCAATTCCTCCCGCGACGTGACATGGCGCTTGTCCGCCCCTTGCTTGACCCAGATGCGGCCCTGATGATCGACATAGGGCTTGGCGATGCCATCGGGCACATCGACCACGATCACGATGCCCTGCGTGGTCATCACGTTCTCGGTCTGCGGATGCACCGACGGCCGCACGTTCTGCGTGGCGGCGTTGCCGAGCAACTGATTCAAGCGCCGCACAGCGGTGGCATCCAGCCCCGCGACCGAGCCATCGTCGGCCACGCCGAGAAACAACTGGCCGCCGCCACTGTTGGCAAAAGCAACCAACTCGGCGGCCAGACTGTCGGCGTTGGTGGCGTCGCGCTTGAACTGGCGGCGACTGTCTTCGCCGTGCGCCAGCAGTTGCAGGAGTTCAGCTTCGGTCATCGCGTCCTTTTTTATTTGCTAGCCGCTTACTCCAAATCTCGAATGATTGCTCTGTTGGAAGGCGAGTCATACGCTTTGGCGGGATAGAAGGGATTAGCGGATTTTACCCGACCGCTCACTCCCCGCTCCGCAGCACCGCCAGCGGCGGGATCGCCAGCAGGCGGCGGACGGCCCACCAGCCGGCGGCGATGGCGGCCAGCGCGCCGCCCAGCGCGGCCAGCGGCGGCAGCCACAGGGCCGGGGCGAGTTCCAGTTGGAATATCTGCCAGGCGATTATCTGGCCGACCAGCAACGCGCCGCCGGCTGCCAAGAGGCCGGCGCTGCCGCCGATGATTGCCAGTTCGGCCAGTAGCGCCGCCGCCAGTTGCCGGCGGCGGGCGCCGAGGGCGCGCATCACCGCGAGGGCGTGGCGGCGCTCGTCGAGCAGTGTGAGTAGCGCCGCATAGAGCACGATGCCGCCGGCCAGCAGGGTGAACAGGAAAACGAAGCGCACCGCCCCGGCCACCTGTTCCATGACCGCGTTCAGTTGCGCGATGACGGCGGTGATGTCGATCACCGTCAGGTTCGGGAAGCGGCCGACCAGTTCGACGCCGAGCCGGGTTTCGGAGGGCGGCAGGTGGAAGCTGGTGATGTAGCTGGCCGGCAGGTCGTCGATGACGCCCGGCGGCGTGAGGACGAAGAAATTGACGCGCATCGAGTCCCAGTCCAGTTTGCGCAGGCTACTGACGCGCACCGTCCGCTCGTTGCCGGCGACGGAGAAGACGAGTTCATCGCCGAGGGCGATGCCGAGGGTACGGGCCAGCCCTTCCTCGACCGAGGCGAGAGCCTGCCCGTTTTCCTGCGGCGCGAACCAGCGCCCGGCGGTGATGCGGTTGGCGGGCGGCAGCGCGGCGCGCCAGGAGAGATTGAATTCGCGCTCGATCAGGCGCTGGGCGCGCTCGTCATCGGGATAGCTGGCCGCCGCCACCGACCGCCCGGCGATGCGCAGGAGGCGGGCGCGCACCATCGGCGCCAGTTCGGCCTCCACCCCGGCGGCGGTCAGGACTTGCGCCACCTCGGCCCGCTGCTCGGGCTGGATGTTGATGACGAAGCGGTTGGGCGCATCCGCAGGCAGGGAGCGGGTCCAGGCGGCGAGCAATTCACCGCGGGTGACGGTAAGCAGCAGCAGGGCCATGATGCCAACCGCCAGCGCAACGATTTGCAGACTGGCGGCCGGCGCCTGCCGGGCGAGGCTGGCGAGGCCCTGCCGCCAGCCCGGTCCGCCGATGCCGCGCAGGCGGGAAACGCCGGCCAGCAGCAGGCGGGCGAGCAGCCAGAAAAGCGCCAGCGCCCCGGCGAATCCGGCAAGCGCCAGCATGCCGAGACGGACATTGCCGGCGACGGCGACGATCAAGCCGCCGAGCAGCAGGCAGCCGAGCAGATAGCCACCGAGGCGCGACAACCGGGGCGGCCCGAGTTCGCGGCGCAGCACGCGCAGGGTCGGCACCTTGGCTAATTGCAGCAGCGGCGGCAGGGCAAAACCAAACAGCAGCACCGCCGCCACCGCCGCGCCGTGGCCGAGCGGCCGCCAGCCGGGGGGCGGCAGAGGCACGGTCAACAAGCCGCGCAAGCCCTCGACGAGCAGGAAATGTGCGGCCAGCCCGAGCAGACTGCCCGCCACCGCCGCGACCAGCGCCAGCCAGAAGAACAGCAGGGCATGCAGGCCGAGCAGGCGCTTCTGGGTCATGCCCAGGCAGCGCATCACGGCGCAGGCGTCGAGATGGCGTTGCAGGTAACGGCGCGCCGCCAGGGCCACGGCGACGGCGGCGAGGATCACGGTAAGCAGCGTCGCCAGGCCGAGGAAACGCTCGGCCCGTTCCAGGGCGTTGCGGATTTCCGGCCGGGCGTTGCTCATGTCTTCGAGGCGCTCGCCGGGCGTCAGCCGCGTTTGCAGCCAGCCGCGCAGACCGTCGATGGCGCTATCCTCGCCGGCCAGCAGCAGGCGGTAGCGCAGGCGCGAACCGAATTGCACGAGGCCGCTGGCCGGAATGTCGTCGAGGTGCAGCAAAAGGCGCGGCCCGAGGTTGAAAAAACCGATGCCGCGATCCGGCTCCAGCGTCAGGATGGCCGCCACCCGCAACGAGGCCCGGCCAACCATGACGACATCGCCGGGCGTCGCCCGCAGAGCCGTCGCCAGGCGCTCGTCGAGCCAGACCGTGCCCGCCCGCGGCCCGCCATCGACCGGCGCGCCGGCCTCGCCCAGACGGGATGCCGCCGACAAGCTGCCGCGCAAGGGATAAGCGGCGCTGACCGCCTTGATGTCGGCCAGTTGCACCGCGCCGGCAAAACCGACCATGCTCGGGAAGCTCAGGGTTTCCGCCACCTCGACCCGCCGCCGCGCCGCTTCTTCGCGATAGGCGTCGGGCAGCGGATGCTCGGCGCTGAGCGCCAGATCGCCGCCCAGCAACTGCCGCGCCCCGCGTTCGAGCGCACCATGCACGCGGTCGGCGAAAAAGCCGACGGCAGTCACCGCCGCCACGGCGAGCGCAAGCGCGGCGAACAAAAGGCGCAATTCGCCCGAGCGCAACTCCCGCCCCAGCAGCCGCCAGGCCAGGGCGATCATGGGCGTTTTCTCAATGGCTGGGGCATGGGGATTTCAACTGGCGACTTTGCCACCCGCTCAGGATTTGTAGTACTGCTTGAACTCAGGGCTTGGCTCGCGTTCAGAATAGATATAGAGAACGATGCCATTGGGTTCTTGCACGGCAAAGCCGCGATCTCCCCACGGATGATCTTCGAGAGGCATGAGCGGAACCAGCCCGGCAGCAGTCAGCGCCGCGAATTCGGCATCGACTTCAGCGACGCAAAGGTTGTACGTCAGACCAGCCGGCTTGCAGGCCGGCTGATCGCCTTGAGGCGCCATGAATTGCAGAGCGGCCCCCGCGCCCAATTGGAGATTGACGTACCACCCGCAATCGAAAGTAACCCTCGCGCCGAAATGCTGAACATAAAGCTGACCTTGGCTGTGGTGATGCAGGGGGATAATTCGAGCAATTGGGTGAGCATGGTTGATCCTTTTTATGAAGCGTGATGAACACCGACGCATTTCAAATCGGCATGTATTTCTCATCCACCTGTTCGATATTGAAGCGTTCCACCGGCCATGACTGCAATCGGGACAGCACCAGATCCCGCAGTTGCTCCAGCTCTGGCGCGTCCTGAATCTTCGCGCCAAGCAGAAATCGCGGCTTGCGCGATGTGAGATGAAGCCGAAACTCTCCACGCTTGCTGTCGTCGGTGTGGACATCGACCGCCAGTTTGACGCCCGACTGCTCAAACCAGACAAACCAGCCCCAATCTTCCTGACTCGACTGAAGGTCGCCACCGTATCGTTCACGGAGTGTCGGCAACAGCCAATCGAGAACAATATCTCCACCGATACAGCAATCGTTGATGTACCGCTCGGAATCGGCAATTTGAACAGGTTTTACGAAACCGATGATATAGGGCATATGTGGTTTGGCCTGAATTTCAATCAGTGCCGCTCAATCCAGTTCCCGCAACCTCGCCACCGCTTCCTCGACCCGCCGCACGGCGATGGTCGTCATGCCGGGGATGGGGCGTTTCGGTTGGTTGGCTTCGGGGATCAGTGCCTGGGTAAAGCCGAGTTTGGCGGCTTCGCGCAGGCGCTCCTGGCCGCGCGGGGCGGGGCGGATTTCGCCAGCCAGGCCGATTTCGCCAAAAACCACCAGTTTGGGCGGCAGGGCGCGGTTTTTCAGCGACGAGGCGATGGCGATGAGCACCGCCAGATCGGCTGCCGGCTCGGCGATTTTGACGCCGCCGACGGCATTGACGAAAACATCCTGATCGAAGCAGCCGATGCCGGCGTGGCGGTGCAGCACGGCCAGCAGCATGGCGAGGCGCTGGGCGTCGAGTCCGACGGTGAGCCGGCGCGGGTTGCCGTGAGCGCCGTCGACCAGCGCCTGGATTTCGACCAGGAGCGGCCGCGTGCCTTCCTGCGTCACCATCACGCAGGAGCCGGGCACTTCCTGACCGTGTTGCGAGAGGAACAGCGCCGACGGGTTGCTGACGCCTTTCAGCCCGGTTTCGGTCATGGCGAAAACGCCCAGTTCGTTGACCGCGCCGAAGCGGTTTTTGACCGCCCGCACGAGGCGGAAGCTGGAATGCGTGTCGCCCTCGAAATAGAGCACGGTATCGACGATGTGTTCGAGCACGCGCGGCCCGGCCAGCGCGCCTTCCTTGGTCACATGGCCGACGAGGACGATGGCGACGCCGCTTTCCTTGGCCAGCCGGGTGAGTTGCGCCGAGCATTCGCGCACCTGGGCGACCGAGCCGGGGGCGCTGCTCAGGGCCTCCGACCACAGGGTCTGGATCGAGTCGATGACCGCCACTTCGGGCCGTTCGGCCTGCAAGACGGCGAGGATGCGTTCGAGATTGATTTCGGCCAGGAGCGGCAGGCGGCGGGTATCAAGGCCGAGGCGGCGGGCGCGCAGGGCGACCTGCTCGGCGGATTCCTCACCGCTGACATAAAGCGCCTTGCGCCCCGCCGCCGAGAGGTGGGCCAGCGCCTGCAACAGCAGGGTGCTCTTGCCGATGCCGGGATCGCCGCCGATCAGCACGACGCCGCCGGCAACCAGGCCGCCGCCGAGGGCGCGGTCGAGTTCGCCGACGCCGGAGGCGAGGCGGTCGATCTCGCGCGCCTCGATGTCGGCCAGGTTCAACAACCGGGCGCCCGGCGCCAGCGAGGCGAAACGATGTTCGGAAGGCTTCTCGGCAACGCTTTCGAGCAAGGTGTTCCACGCCCCGCAGCCGGGACACTGGCCCTGCCACTTCGGGCTGCTGGCGCCGCAGGCGCTACAGACGTAGATGGATTTCGCCCTGGCCATCAGATTTTTCCGAGTACGACCGGCACGCGCGGGGCCAGGGCGCAGAACAGTTCGTAGGCGATGGTGCCGGCCGCCGCCGCCACCTCGTCGGCCGGCACGGTGCCGCCCTCGCCTTCGCCCCACAGGGTCACCGGCGATCCGGGGCCGGCGGCGGGAATATCGGTCACATCGCAGGCCAGAAGATCCATCGACACCCGGCCGACGGTGCTGGTGCACTGGCCGGCGACGGCCAGCGGCGTGCCGTTCGGCGCGTGGCGCGGGTAGCCGTCGGCGTAGCCGCAGGCGACGATGCCGACGCGCATTGGCCGCGGCGCGGTGAAAATGCCGCCGTAGCCGACGCGCTCGCCGGCGGCGATGTCCTGCACGGCGATGATGCGGCTTTCCAGCGTCATCGCCGGGGCGAGGCCGAGCGCCGCCGCGCTCTGGTCAGCGAACGGGCTGGCGCCGTAGAGCATGATGCCGGGCCGCGTCCAGCCGCCGTGCGCCGCCGGATGGCGCAGGATGGCCGCCGAATTGGCGAGGCTGAGCGGCCCCCGCCAGTCGCCGGCCAGGGCGCGAAAGCGTTCTAGTTGCCAGTCGATGCCGCGCTCGCCGTCGGCGTCGGCGAAATGCGTCATCAGCGTGACTTCCGCTCGCGGCAGGCGGCGCAGCAATTCCCAGGCGCGCGGCAGGGTGGCCGCCGTGAAGCCGAGGCGGTTCATGCCGCTGTTCAGTTTCAGATACAGGCGCAGCGGCTGTTCCGGGCGCTGGCCGGCGATCAGCCATTCGAGCTGCTCGGCGCAATGCACCACCGTCGTCAGCCGGTACTCGACGACGGCGGTCACCTCGGCGGCGGCGAAAATGCCTTCGAGCAGCAGGATCGGCTGGCTCACGCCGGCTTCGCGCAGGGCCACGGCGTTTTCGCATTCGAGCAGGGCGAAACCGTCGGCCTCGCCGCGCAGCGCCTCGACGGCCCGCCATTGGCCGTGGCCGTAGGCGTCGGCCTTGATCACCGCCCAGATGCCCGCGCCCGGCGAACGCGTTTGCGCCAGCCGGTAATTGGCGCGGATGGCGGCCGGGTCGATGCGGGCGCGGAGCGGACGGCGGCCCATCATATGGCGGCCTCCCTGAGCATGCCGGCGGCGAATTCGACGAAAGTGGCCACCAGGCGCGACTGGAAACGATCCTGCGGATAAATCAGGCGCAGCGTGCTGCGCAGCGCCGGCTGCAGCGCGACGGCGACCAGTTCGCCGAGGCGCACTTCCTTGTCCACCACCACGCGCGGCACGATGGCAAAGCCCAGGCCGGTGGCGACCATGCCTTTCAGCGCCTCCAGGCTGCCCAGTTCCATTTGCGTTTTCAGGAGGCGCGGCTCGACCTGCTGGGCGCTGAACCAGGCTTCGATCATGGCGCGGCCGCCCGAGCCGGGTTCCTGCGAAATGAATTCGTAATCGACCAAGAGCTTCGGCGTCACCTCAGGCAGCGCCGCCAGCGGATAATCCGGCGTGCAGATGACCACCAGTTCATCGCCACCGCATTCGCGGCAGACCAGACCGGCAAGCTTGGCCGGCGCGCCGAGCAGACCCACGTCGAGCGAATGCGCGCCGACCCGGTTTTCGATATTTTCCGAATTGGCGACGCTCAGGCGGATGCGAACCTGCGGATAGAGGGCGTTGAATTCGCTGAGCGCGCGCGGCAGAAAATCGACCACCGAGGCGCTCGCCCCGACCCGCAAGAGTCCGCGCATCTCCCCGGTCATCTCGCCGAGGCGGGTTTCCATCTCCCGCGAAAGCTTGAGGATGTCCCCGGCGTAAGAGTGCATCAACTCGCCCGCCGGCGTCAGCGAAATGCCGCCGGGCCGGCGCTCGAACAGGCGCGTGCCGTACTCCGCTTCCAGATGCTTGATCTGCAAGGTCACCGCCGGCTGCGTCATGAACAATGCCTCCGCCGCGCGGGTGAAGCTCAGGTGTTCGGCCACGGCATGAAAGATCTGCAAGCGTCGTTCCGCCATCATGATTCTCCTCGTGTCTGCGGGCGCTATTCAACCATATTCCACCGCCGCCCGCCGCCTGGCCGGCAGGATTTCACTCTTGCCGACAAGCCTTGCGGCTGGCGCAAAGCATGGTATAAACCTCGACCAGACTCAAAAAGAGACCGTTTTCGACGTGCCATTCGGCTTCTACATCATCATGGCCGCGCAGTTTTTTTCCGCGCTGGCCGACAACGCCCTGCTCATCGCCGCCATCGCCGCCCTGCGTGAAATGCAGGCGCCGACCGAGTACGAGCCGCTGCTGAAAACCGTTTTCACCGTCTCCTACGTCGCCCTGGCCGCCTTCGTCGGCGCCTTTGCCGACTCCATGCCCAAGGGACGGGTCATGCTCATCAGCAACACCGTCAAGATCGTCGGCTGCGCCACGATGTTCTTCGGCGCGCACCCGCTCCTCGCCTACGCCATCGTCGGCCTCGGCGCCGCCGCCTATTCCCCGGCCAAGTACGGCATCCTCACCGAATACCTGCCGCACCGCCTGCTCGTCGTCGCCAATGGCTGGATCGAGGGCCTGACCGTCGGCGCCATCATCCTCGGCGTCGTCATCGGCGGCGCCCTCATCGAGCCTGCCGTCGTCCAGCCCCTGCTCGACCTCGGCCTGCCGCTGATCGACACCGGCGGCGAAATGGCCGTCGCCGTCATCGCCCTGCTCTACCTCGTCGCCGCCGTCTTCAACCTCTACGTGCCCAATACCGGCGTCGACCACAAACCGCTGAAAAAAAATCCCCTCTACCTGCTGCACGAATTCAATCACTGCCTCGCACTGCTCTGGCGCGACCGTCTGGGCCAGATTTCGCTGGCCGTCACCACGCTCTTCTGGGGCGTCGCCGCGACGCTGCAATTCATCGTCATCATGTGGGCGGACGCGGCGCTCGGCTTCGATCTTTCGAAATCCTCGATGCTCCAGGGCGTCGTCGCCATCGGCGTCGCCATCGGCGCCGTGATCGCCGCCCGCCTCGTCACGCTGCGCCAATCGGTCAAGGTCATTCCGCTCGGCATCGCCGTCGGCGGCGTCGTGCTGCTGATGAATTTCGTGCACCACCTGGGGCTGGCCGTGCCGCTGCTCATCCTCATCGGCGCGCTGTCCGGCTTTTTCGTCGTGCCGATGAACGCCCTCCTGCAACACCGCGGCCACATCCTCATGGGCGCCGGCCACTCCATCGCCGTGCAGAATTTCAACGAAAACCTGTCGATTCTGGTCATGACCGGGCTGTACTACCTGATGATCCGGCTGGACTTGTCGATCTACCTCATCCTCACCCTGTTCGGCCTTTTCATCAGCGCCCTGATGACCCTCATCCGCATCCGCCACCTGAACAACCAGCGCGAACGGGACGACACCCGCTATCTCGACGACTTGCTACATCACTGAGAAGCCGCGGCCAGCGAGGCTTAACTTCCGTGCAGCGCCCAAAACGCCGCCGGCGTGATGATGGGATAGCTGCCTGACAGCGCCAGCAAATCCTTGTCGCCGGTAATCAGATAATCGGCCTGCGCCGCCGCCCAGGTTGCCAGCACCGGCTGATCCGCCGCATCCCGCAAAGCGGCATCCGCTTGCGCCGCTGGCTCCACGATGTCGGCCAGAAACATGAAACTGTCCGCCAGATCGCGGATTTCCGCCGCGCTCAAGGCCGCCTTGGAGAGACGCGGCAGCACCCTGACCATCTCGTCAAGAATGTAACGCGACAACACCACCTCCAGCCCGCCCTGACGCCAAACGCCGACGATGCGCCCCGGCACGCTGCCGGGATAGGCCAGCCCCGACACCAGAACATTGGTGTCCAACACCACGCGCAAAGCCGGCATCAGCGTAACTTCCGTTCATCGGCGACAATGGCGTCGATCTCGGCCAGCCCTTCGTCCTCGGGCACGCCGGCATAAGCGCCGGCAAGGCGCGCGCTCAGAGCGTCGAAGCGGTCGCGCAGGCGGCGGATGCGCGCAAACAATTCGGCATCCACCAGCGCCGCCACCGGCTTGCCATCCTTGTTGATGACAATGCTGTCGTTGCGGTACTGCACCAGATTCAGCATTTCGCCGAGATTCTGGCGGAAGGTCACGGCGTTAACTTCGGTGATCATGAGCAACCCTCAACCAATACGATCAATATGGTCATTATGGTTGATATTGAGCATGATATCCACCCATCGCCGGCCCGTTCAGGCAAGGCTGTCGCGCAAAACCCGGCGGGCAAAAAGCAAATCTTCCCAGGCTTTGGCCTTGTCCGGCAGGTTGCGCAGCAGATAGGCCGGGTGGTAAGTGACGACGAGCGGAATTCCGCCATGTTCGAGGCGGCGGCCGCGCAGGGAGGCGAGCGATCTGTCCTCATGTAGCACGCTGTGCACCGCCACCTTGCCGAGCAGGACGATGATTTTCGGTTGCAGCAGGGCGATCTGGCGTTCCAGCCAGGGCCGGCAGGCGGCGATTTCCGCCGCTTCCGGCGTGCGGTTGCCGGGCGGCCGGCATTTGACGGCATTGCCGATGTAGACCCGCTGGCCGCGCGCCATGTCGAGCGCCGCCAGCATGTTGTCGAGCAGCTTGCCGGCCTGACCGACGAATGGCTCGCCGCGGGCGTCCTCCTCGGCGCCCGGACCCTCGCCGATGAACAGCCAGTCCGGCCGGCGGTCGCCGACGCCGAGCACGGCCTGCTGCCGTTGCTGGCAGAGCGGACAAAGACGGCAGGCGGCGACAGCGGCGGCCAATTCCTGCCAATCCCCGTGCGCGCCTTCCGCCGCTTCTGCCACCGCTTCTGGCAGCGCATTTGCCACCGTTTTTTCCACCACGCCCGCCGGCTCCACCGCGAGCCCGGCGGCAGCAGCGGCGGGCGGCGCGGCGTCCTCGGCCGCCACGGCCGGTTGGCGCGGCACCCACAGCGGGACGATGCCCATTTCCGCCAGCATCTGTTCGCGGCTCAGGCTCATGTCAACTCCTTGTCGAAAACCAGCGCGTCCTCGCGCCCCTCGGCGGCCGGGTAATACGCCTTGCGCCGGGCGATCTGGCGAAAGCCGAAATGGCGGTACAGTTCCACCGCCCGCTCGTTCGATGGCCGCACTTCGAGAAACAGGCGGCTGGCGCCGGCCAGCCGGGCATTGTCCATCGCCTGACGCAGCAGCCGGGCGCCGTGGCCGCAGCCCTGGTAACGGGCGGCGACGCCGATGTTGAGAAGATGCGCCTCGTCGATCACCCGCATGATGACGGAAAAACCGATCAACTCGCCGCCCCGGCGCAAGACCCAGGCGCCATGGCCGGCGAGCAGCGAATCGGCAAAATTGCCGCGCGACCACGGAAATTTCTGCACCGACGCTTCCAGCGCCGCCACCGCGTCGAGATCGCGCTCGTTCATCGGGAAGAATTCCGCCGCCAGCGTCAGAGTGCTCATTCCATTTCCAGATCAATCGAGTACGCGAAGACGAAGCGCAGACAGTACTGTAGTACGGCAGTCGACAAAGTAATCGGTTGAGATGGGAATGGAATCACGCCCGGCCGCCTTCGCTTAAGCGCTCGGCAACCGTCTTGGCCACCTTGTCGCGGACATATAGCGGCGCCGCCAGCGCCGCGTCGATACCCTCGCCGCGCGCCACGCGCGGTGCCGCCAGCGCGGCCACCGCCGCCGCCGTCGGCAGGATGCCGGGCAGAATGGCGATGCTGGCTGCCCGCAAACGCTCATCCAGCACCGGATAGGCCGCCGGGGCGTTGCCGCAGGCTCGCCAGCCGCCCGTTTCAGGCAGGGGCAGCGCGGCCGGCGGCAGCACATGGATCTCGCCCTGCAAGCGGCAGTCGCCGCCGGCCACTTGATAGCGGCCGATATAGACTTCGCCCATGCGCGCATCGAGCAGGGCCAGTACCTGGCCGTCGCCGGCTTGCAGCGCCATTGCCTCCAGGCTGGTCACCGGCAGCACGGGCCGATCCGCCGCCACCGCCAGCCCCTGGGCCGCGCCGCAGGCGATGCGCAGGCCGGTGAAGGCGCCGGGACCGGCGCCGAAGGCGATGGCATCGAGCGCCGCGACGCCGACGCCGGCTTCGCCGAGCAGTTCGCGGATCAGCGGCAGCAGGGTCGCCGAATGCGCCTGTCCGGCCGGACAGCGGCGTTCAAGCACGACGCCATCGCGCCAGAGGGCGCAGGAGCCAAGCTCCGTCGAGGTTTCCAGGGCGAGAATCAGCATGGGACGGCATTTTACCGGAGGCCCGCGCCTCTGCGACGCCGTCAGTCGCGGCAGTCGCCCCGGCGCTTGTCGTCGCGCTTATCGTCGTGCTTTTTGTGGTGCTTGCGCATCTCGTCGCGCAGGCGTTTGCGCTCGTCCGAATCCATGCGCTGCCAGCGTTGATCTTCATCGCCGTCCGCGGCGTGTTTCTCGTGCCAGTGCTCGCGCATTTGCCGGCGCATCTGGCGGCGCTCGTCCGGCGCCAGTTCGCACCACTTTGATTCGCGCTTCTCGCTGAAGCCACGATCATCGTCGGCGGCAGCCGGCGCCGCGCCGCCGAACAGGGCGAACAGCAAGAGCGGCAGGAACAGGCGAAATTTCATGGCGGTGCGCGGGGCGAAAGGATGCGGTCATTGTCCGCCGGCATCGGGCGCGTAGCGGGCAGCAAATGTAAGGATATGTTTCCCTCGGTCGGACGGCAATTCGTTGTTACCATTGGCGGCGGCGCTCCGGCCGTATTTCATTACCCTTGGCGCATGAACGAAAGCACACAAAAACTTCTGGTCGTCGATGACGACGTCCGCCTGCGCGATCTGCTGACCCGTTATCTCGGCGAGCAGGGCTTCGAGGTCAAGGCCGCCGCCGACGGCAGACAGATGGACAAGCTGCGCGGCCGCGAACATTTTCACCTCATCGTCCTCGACCTGATGCTGCCCGGCGAGGACGGCCTGTCGATCTGCCGCCGCCTGCGCGGCACCGGCGACCAGACGCCGATCATCATGTTGACGGCCAAGGGCGACGACGTCGACCGCATCGTCGGCCTGGAAATGGGCGCCGACGATTATCTGCCCAAGCCCTTCAATCCGCGCGAACTGCTGGCCCGCATCCATGCTGTGCTGCGCCGCCAGGATCACCGCCCGCCGGGCGCGCCGGAAGACGACGCGGGAAGCGTCCGCTTCGGCAATGTCGAGGTCGATCTGGTCGCCCGCACGCTGCACCGCGACGGCGAGGCGCAACCGCTGACCACCGGCGAATTCGCCGTGCTCAAGGTGTTGCTGCGCCATCCGCGCCAGCCGCTGTCGCGCGACAAGCTGATGACCCTGGCCCGTGGCCGCGAGCAGGGGCCGTTCGACCGCGCCATCGACGTGCAGATTTCCCGCCTGCGCAAGCTGATCGAGAACGACCCGGCGCAGCCGCGCTACCTGCAAACCGTCTGGGGCTTCGGCTACGTCTTTATCCCGGACGGCGACAAGCGCGACGCATGATTCCATTTCCCTTTCAACCGATTACTTTGTCGGCTTCGCTGGCCGTACTACAGTACTGTCTGCGCTTCGCCTTCGCGTACTCGATTGAAATGAAAACGGAATGAACGCCCTTTCCAGGATGCTGCCGCGCTCGCTCCTGGCGCGCACCTTCCTGCTGCTGGCGCTGCTCATCCTGCTCACTACCGCCGTCTGGTTCAGCCTCTACCGCTATCTCGACGCCGAGCCGCGCGCCCGCGACACGGCGCAACTGGCGGCCTCGGCGGTCAATCTGGTGCGCGCTTCGCTGCTCGCCGCCGCCGCCGACAAGCGGCCACGCCTCTTCCAGGAACTCGGCTCGCGCGAAGGCATCCGCCTCCTGCCGGCGGAAGCCGACGACCGCCTGCTGCCCCTCTTTGACAGCCGCTCCCACCGCCTGCTCCAGCGCGAACTGGCGGCCCGGCTCGGGCCGCAAACCCGCGTCGCCGCCGCGGTCAATGACGAACCCGGTTTCTGGATCAGCTTTCGCCTCGACGAAGGGGACGAGGACGAATTCTGGCTGATCCTGCCGCGCGAGCGGGCGACGCGCAATGTCGCCGGGCATCTGCTCGGTTGGGGCGCGCTCGCCGTGCTGCTGACGCTGATCGTCGCCTGGCTGATCGCCTCGCGCATCAGCCGCCCGCTGCGGGCCATGGCCGCTGCCGCCGCCACCGTCGGCCACGGCCAGACGCCGCCGCCGCTGGCGGAAAGCGGCGCCGAGGAAATGCGCCGCCTGGCCGGCGCCTTTAACGCCATGGCCAGCAGCCTCGAACGTCACGAGCGGGATCGCTCGGAAGTGCTGGCCGGCATCTCGCACGACCTGCGCACGCCGCTCACCCGCCTGCGCCTCGAAGCCGAGATGAGTCTGGCCGACGAAAACGCACGCCAGGGCGTGATCGCCGACATCGAGGAAATGGAAGCGGTAATTTCGCAATTCATGGACTACGCCCGCCACGAATCCGGCGAAGCGCCACTGGACACCGACCTCTCCGCGCTACTGCGCGATATCGCCGAGCGCCGGCAGGCCGCCGGCTGCCGGCTACGCCTGACCCCAAGCGAACTGCCACGCCTCCAACTGCGGCCCAAGGCCCTGACGCGCGCCCTGACCAATCTGATCGACAATGCCAGCAAATACGGCGGCGGCGAAGTCTGGCTGCAAGCGGCAGCCGATGCCGAAACCGTAAGCATCGACGTGATCGACCGCGGCCCCGGCATCCCGCCCGCCGAAATCGAGCGCCTGAAGCGCCCCTTCACCCGCCTCGAAGCAGCGCGCAGCGGCGCTGGCGGCACCGGCCTTGGCCTGGCCATCGTCGACCGCGTCGCCCGCCTGCACGGCGGCCGCCTCGACTTGCTGCCCAACCCCGACGGCGGCCTGATCGCCCGCCTGATCCTGCCGCGCCGCTAAACGCCCGCACCGCAGGCCGCGACGCCATCCGGCGACGGCATAGGCCAGCACAAAGCGCCACACCACAAGGCTTCGCCACACCAGCGCCGGATGGGGCGGAGCCTTGTCCAATCCTGCCATGCTGCCCAAGGAAAGCGAAGCGCATCATGGCCTCGGACATGACATGCGGAAATCAAGAACGATGGCAAGCCTTGCCCGGCCATGGCTTCGCTGATTTCGACGCTGAAATGCATCAGTTGAGAATTTTATTATATATAGTAAATTATTTAATAACATCGAATTTATGATTGTGAAAAAATATCTTCTAAAATCATGATAATACTGTTAAAATAAAATAATTAACCCATCTAATAAATTTACGGATGCAAGGGCGACCTTTATTATTTTGCGCCATTTCCCGGGCAGGTGGCGCAAAGACAGAGAAAGGCGCTGAGCAGGCCGCCCTTTGAAAGGCAGTGGCAATGAAAAGTTGCAAACCCATGCTACTTGGGCGCCGGATTCAACCGGCAGGCGCGTGGCGCGCATTCGCGGGCGGCCGACAGGCCGGCTTCACGCTCATCGAGGTGATGGTGACTGTTGCCATCATCGGCATCCTGGCTTCCATCGCCTACCCCAGTTACCGCGACCACATCGTCCGGGGGCATCTGGTCGATGCGGCCACGGGACTGGCCACCCTGCGCGCCGACATGGAGCGCTATTTCCAGGATAACCGGACTTACGAGAGCGTCGGCGCCATTGAGCCGCCTTGCCTGGAGAAAACGGTCATGGGCAATTTCGCGCTGGTTTGCGCGACCCCGACCGCAACGGCCTACACCATCACCGCCACGGGCCAAGGCCCGGTGAACGGTTTCAAATATACGATCGACCAGCGGAACACCCGCCAAACGACCGGCGTACCAAGCGGCTCGGGATACAACACCTGCGAAGCCGGCTGGATGCTGCGCAAGGGTCAATCGTGCTGACCCATCCGCTGCCGCCGCCGCGGGCGCCGGGCGGCTTCAGTCTGGTCGAACTGATGACGGTGGTCGCGCTGATGAGCCTGTTGCTTCTGGCCGCGATACCGTCCTTCACGACCTGGACGCGCAATGCCACGGTACGCGCCGCCGCCGCCGAGTTGCAGAACGCCTTGCGCACAGCGCAGGCCGAGGCCGTGCGGCGCAGCCGCCAGGTCGCCTTCGTGCTGACCAACGCGACGACGGATGCCGCCGACGAACTGACTCCCGATGCCGCCGGCACGCGCTGGGCCATCGTGGCGCTGCCCTTGCTGAGCAACGAGGAGAGCGCCGTCATCGAAGCCGGCGCCGTCACGGATGCGGCCAGCGGCTTCAATATCTCGGGCGAGGCGGGCGTTCTATGTTTCAACTCCGCCGGCCGCCTGGTTGCCAACAGCAACCTGTCGTTTACCGACACGGCGTGCGCGGCCCACCCCGGCCTCGTCAGTTTCACGCTGGACATGGCCGGCGCCAACAAGCCGCTCAAAGTGACGGTGGCGCCGGGCGGGCAAGTCCGTCTGTGCGATCCGGCCCGAACGCTTTCCAGCAGTCGCCCGGATGGATGCCCGTCATGACCCGGCCGATTTCTTCTTCCAGGAATTCGCGCGCGCAAGGCGGCTTCATGCTGATTGAAGTCCTTGTCGCCCTGATTCTTTTTTCCATCGGCCTGCTCGGCTTCGTGGCCTTGCAGGCGCGCGCCATCACCATTTCCTCCGACGCGCAGGACCGCAATCGCGCCGCGCTGCTGGCCAACGAGATGGCCAGCGCCATGTGGATTTCCGGCTCGACCAAGGTCGATGGCAGCGTACTGAGCGCGTGGCAAACCAAGGTCGCCGACATGCAGGCCGGCGGCTTGCCGAACGGCAATGGCTCGGTGACCGCCACCAACCAATCGGCGGTAATCACGATCCAGTGGAAAGCGCCGGCGCGGCGGGAGAGCGATCAAGCATCGCGCTACACGACGTCGGTCGTGCTGCCATGAAGGTGAATGTGCGCCAGCAGGGCATGACGCTCATCGAGTTGATGGTCGCCATGACGATCGGCCTGATACTCACCCTGGGAGTAATGACGGCGCTGGTCGTCGGCGAGAACCAGCAGCGCGCCACGACTTCCATCAACGACCGCGAGCAGTCTGGCGCCTATGCCGCCCTGCTGCTGGATCGCGTCTTGCGCAGCGCCGGCTCGGGGCTGGCGCAAACCTGGCGCGTCGGCGGCTATGGCTGCGAACTGGCGGCCAGCAAGGCGAAAACGCCCATCCTGCCCCGCAGCGCCGCGTGGCCGACGCCTTTCGCGGCCTTTCCGCAAGCGCCGCGCGTCGCGCCGGTGCTGATCAAGAAAGGCGCCACGGACGCGGATTCGGACGTGATCATGGTGCTGGCCGGCAACGCGGCGGCGGGCGACGCGCCGCGTCCGATCCTCTCGGATGGCGACGATGCGGCCGAGGTGCGGCTCGACGGCACGCTGCAAATCATGGCCGACGACATCGTGCTGATCACGCAAAAAAGCGCCTCGGAGTGCCTGATCGGACAGGTCGCCAGTGACTTTTCCGGCGATTCGGCCACCGAGTTGCTGAAATTCGGCGGGGCTTATTACACCCAGACTTCGAAAAACCAGTCGCTTTCCGCCATGGCCGCCAGCGGCGAAGCCTATCTGAGCATCATCGGCTCGACAGAAAATCACCCGCAGTTCACGCTCTACGGCGTCGACGCCAATCGCACGCTGGTCAGCATCGACATGCTGCAAATGGGTGGCGGTAATGGCGTACAGGCCATCGCCGATGGCGTCGCCGGGCTCTACGCCCTCTACGGCATCGACACCGATGGCGACGGGCGGGTCGATGCCTGGGTCGATCCGAGCGACGACTATGACATCGCCGCGCTCGCCGCCGATCCGGCCAGAATCCGGCAGATTCTGGCGATCCGCTTCGCCCTCGTACTCCGCGGCGCGGCCGCCGACAAAGAGCCTATCGCCCAAGCCGCGGTATCCGTCGCCGGCAAGATCGAGCTCTTTGCCGACATGGACGATGCCACGCGAAGCATCACCCTGACGGACGATGAGCGGCGCTACCGCTACCAGATCATCGATTCCGTCGTGCCCCTGCGCAATGCGCTGCTTGCCTTTCCTCCCCCATCGCCGCCATGAGTCCGCCTTTCCCTCTCCCTCGGGCCGCGCGCCAACAGCGGGGCATCGTTCTCCTTTACGCCCTCATTGCGCTGCTCATCCTCCTGGTGGGCAGCATGGCGGCCGTGCGTTCGTTCAACTCGACCCTGTCCAATGCCGGCAACATCGCCTTCAAGCGCGACCTGGTCAATCAGGGCGAGCACGCCGTAGCCACCGTAATGGCAAAATTCGCCGACGGCGGGGCGCTCTTCGCGTCGACCGCGACGGCGACAAGCGCGCCGGCCCTCAACTACAGCGCCACGAAATTGCCAGAGAACGGCCGGGGCATTCCGCTGGCCTTGATCGACAGCGCCCACGCCAGCGTGGCGACCGCCCCGGACCTCGACGCCGACGGCGGCGCCAAGCTGCGCTACGTCGTGGATCGCCTCTGCGATGCGGAAGGCGCGGCCACCGATCAAGGCGTCGGCGGCTGCATCTGGGCGGTAGACAGCAGCACGGTCACCGGCGGCAGCCAGCCCGGAGGGCTTGTGCCGCGCCGGGAGCCGCTGTACCGCCTGAGCGTGCGCGTCACCGGGCCGCGCGGCACACAAGTATTCCTGCAAACCTCTTTCTCCAAACCGGAATAAGTCAATGGCACCCATGTTTTCCTGTCGCGGCAAGCGGCGCGCCTTGTTCTGGCTGGCCGCGCTCTCGCTCACCCTGAGCGGCGTCGCTAGCGGCGCGGCAACGCCCTTGGCCGACGGCCCGCTCTTCGACAACAAGGTGCCGGCCAATCTGGCGCTGGCGCTCTCGGTGGAATACCCGACCGCCATCAGCGTCGCCAACCTCGGCAATTACGACGACGCCCAGACTTACCTGGGTTATTTCGATCCCAACAAGTGCTATCTCTACCAGTTCAATTCGGCGGCCCCCGCGCAAAGCTACTTCTATCCGGTCGGAAAGGTCTTGGGGAGCGGCGCGGGAATGATTCATTCCTGTAACCACATCTCTACCTGGGGCTGGAGCGGCAATTTCATGAACTGGGCCACCATGCCCGCCATCGACCCATTCCGCTGGGCCTTGACCGGCGGTTATCGGGCGGTGGATGAGGTGGGCCTGACCATTCTGGAAAAGGCGTGGTTCCCCTCAAATCAAGGCGGAGCAATCGAGTTTCCCGATCGCGGCACCAGTGGCGCAGATGGTCACAAGCTGTCCCTCAATACGGACACGGTCACCCAATTCAACTGGGGGAGCAACGACCAGAGACGCAACGACTGTTTCAAGACACGCATCGCCAACCAGGGGAACGCGCTGATATTCACATGCAAGGGCAACCTGACAGGCAACATCCAGGATTGGCGGAATCAGACCGCTCCTGAGAACAACTATCGCCTCTACATCCGTGTCAAGGTTTGCGATCCTGCCGTCGGCCTGGAGGAAAACTGCGTCAAGTACGGCAACAGCTACAAGCCCGAAGGGCTGCTGCAAAAGTATGCCGACAAGGTTCGCTACAGCGCCTTTTCCTACTTGAACGACTCCGCAAACACGCGGCAAGGCGGCGTGATGCGCGCCCGCATGGGTTTCATCGGCCCGACCTATCCGCTTCCGCTGGCCGCGCCCGCCGAAAACACCAGGGCCGAATGGGACGCCGCGACCGGCATCATGGACCCCAATCCCGACAGGGCGCTTGCCGCCGGCAGCGGCGTGAACCGCAGCGGGGTGATGAACTATCTCAACAGGTTCGGACAGGATGGCAAGAACTACAAGCAGTACGACAATGTAAGCGAGTTGTACTACGCCGTCATTCGCTACTTCCGCAATCAGGGAAACGTTTTGGAGTGGACTTCGGGACTCAACGCCACCAAGCTCGACGGCTTTCCGGCGCCGACAAGCTGGGATGGCATGGACCCGATCAGCTACCGTTGCCAGAAAAACATTATCCTCGGCATCGGCGATGTCCTTACTCACCTCGATTCCAACACGGGCGGCAGAGGCTCCCTGGATGCAAAGAACCGCGCGCTGCCAGCGGAAGTCACCGCCACCGGCGACCCCATCAACAAGTCGCACGAGTGGACAACCAAAATCGAGGCGCTCGAAGGCTTGGGCCACCGCGGAGGCCGTTGGCATAGCCGTTCGAACGATACGAACAATGGGGCTTCCGCATATATTGCCGGCCTCGCCTACGGCGCGCACGTCAACGATATCCGCTCAGACCTCGCTGGAACCCAGACCATCTCGACCTACTGGGTGGATGTAATGGAAGGCCAGAAGCTGTACAACAAGAACCCGTATTGGCTGGCCGCAAAATACGGCGGCTTCGACGTTCCCAGCGGCTACACCCTGGGCGCGTCCCTGACGCCGGGTCAGTGGAACAGAAACGGCAGGTCCTATTCCACCGTATCCCCGTCGGCCATCGACCAAGGCAAGGCGGTAACAGAAGACACCAAACTGCCCGACAATTACTTCCCGGCCAACGATGCCAATGCCATGGTAGCAGGATTGACGCAGGCTTTCGCCAGCATCGCCAGCTCTGTCGCGGCGTATACGACGGCGCTCTCGCCGGCCAGTCTGGAGGTGCCGGGCGCCGGCGTGGCTTCGTATACCGCCCGCTACGATGCCCAAGGATGGACCGGCACGATTGCGGCCGGCACGCTGACCTTGGGCAACCCGCCCGCGATGGTCGAGAGCTGGAGCACGGACGCCACGCTGTCGACCCAGTTCGGCAACACCGGCTGGGATACGTCGCGCCGCGTGCTTACCTGGAACGGCAAGGCTGGCGTGCCGTTCCGCGCCACTTCCATAACGCACGCCCAGAAATCAGCACTGAATACCCCCTACCGCGGCAACGACGCCGACGACTACCTCAACTATCTGCGGGGCGACCGCACGCATGAGCAAGACTCCACGGCAACCGGCAGAAGCAAGGCTTACCGGGCGCGAACCCGCCTGCTCGGCGACATCGTCAATGCCAAGATCACTTTCGCCGGGCCGCCTTCGCAGCTTTATTCCAACACGGCCAATCCCGGCTACGCCGCCTTCAAGAGCGCCCAGCGCACGCGCACGCCGATGCTGCTGGCGGCGGCCAACGACGGCATGCTGCATGTGCTGAACGGCGCGCTGAACGGCGCCAGCGCCGGTCAGGAAATTTTCGCCTATGTGCCCAGCGCCGTCTTTACCGGCCCCAGGGGCAATGCCGGCGCGGACGGCCTGGCGGCGCTCGGCAACCCCGACTATGCGCATCGCTTTTACGTCGATGCCACGCCCAAAGTCTTCGATGTCGATTTCAGCCGCGTCGATGGCGCGATCGACACCACCCCCGACTGGCGCAGCATAGTCGTCGGCGGCCTGGGCAAGGGCGGCAAGAGCTTTTACGCCATCGACATCACCAACCCCGCCGCCATGACCAGCGAGGCCGCCGTTGCCGGCAAAGTGCTCTGGGAATTCAGCCATCCGACCATGGGCTTCAGCTACGGCGCGCCGCTCATGGTCAAAACCCGCAAATACGGCTGGACCCTGATCCTTACCTCGGGCTACAACAGTGCCGATAGCGTCGGTTATCTCTACTTCGTCAATCCCAAGACCGGCGAACTGCTCGAGGCCCCCGTGCCAACGCCCTCGACCGCACCGGGCCTGACGCAAGCCGCCGCCTATTTCCAGGACTACAGCGACGGCACCGCCGATGCCGTCTACGTGGGCGACCTGAACGGGCAACTGTGGCGCTTCGACATCACGGGCACGGGTACGGGCAGCTATCCCACGCCCACGCTGCTGTTCACCGCTACCAACGCGGCGGGCCAAGCCCAGCCGATCACGACGGCGCCGCTGGCGGAAATCCATCCGCTCCAGCGCAAGCGCTATGTGCTGTTTGGCACCGGGAAAATGCTCGACGCCAGCGACATCCCGTCGACCAGCGAGCAGAGCTTTTATGCCATCCAGGACGGCACGAGCAAGGCGTTCGCCGCGAACACGAGAGACTTCACGCGCAACGACCTCACCGCGATTGCCAACCCCACCTCGCCCCCCGTCATTTCCGGCAGCGGCTGGTATCACGACTTCGGCCTGGACGCCCAAGCCGGCGGCCTGGCCTGGCGCATGGTCGCGAACCCGGTGAGCAATGCAGGCCAGGTGGGTTTTGCCACGCTCCTGCCTTCCACAGACCCTTGCCAGCCACTGGGAACCGGCAGGATTTACGCGCTGGACTTCGCCACCGGCGAATCGGTACTGGCGTCGGGCACTGCTTTCGTATCCATCGACAGCCCGATCACCGAGCTGGGCTTCCTGAGCAATAACGGCAAAATCGGTCTGTACGGCGGCAATGGCGGCGGCGGAATCAGCGGCAACCCGTTGAAAAACCCTGCCAGCGCCGCGGCCAAGCTGATCAACTGGCGGGAGATCATGGTCACCGACTGACCTTGCCCGCGAAAACCGTCCCCCTTTACTTTGCGACGACCGCCGTAAGCGGGAATTCGGCCAGCGGGCTGTAGAGGGAGCCGGCGGCCGAGGGCTGCGAGGCGGCCAGCACGAAGCGAGTACACGGCCATGCCGGCAGGCCGGCGCAGGAAATAGCGGTAATCTCGGCGGCCGGCGTCGCCGCCGGCAGTTTGCGCGCCAGCGTCAGGTGCGGCTTGAAGGCGCGCTGCCGCTCGGTCCAGGTTATTCCGGCGCTCGCCAAAGCCGCGCCGAGTTGGGCGGCCAGCGCATCGAGGCCGGGCGACGGGGCGCAGCCCGCCCACAGCAGGCGGTTGTGACGCCAGAGGCCGAGCCGGTCGACCACGAGATCGAAGGGCGCGGCGGCGACCCGCCGCGCGGCATCGTGCAGCGCCGGCAGGATGGCGACGGACTGCTCGCCGAGAAAAGCCAGGGTCAGATGCAACTTCTCGCGGCGGCTGGCCTTGCCGCCGAAACGCTGCGCCGCCGCGCTGGCGATGGCGTCGAGGCCGGCCGCCAGTTCAGCCGGCGGCCACAGGGCGAAAAACAGCCGCCGCGTGGCGGCGTCGCCGTTTTCAGTCACGGCGCTCGACCAGCACTACCGCCTGCGCCTCGATGGCTTCTTCGCGGCCCAGGTAGCCGAGGTTTTCGTTGGTCTTGCCCTTGATATTGACGCAGTCGACGGCGATGCCGAGGTCGGCGGCGATGTTGCCGGCCATGGCGGCGGCGTGGGGTGCCAGTTTGGGTTTTTGCGCGATCAGCGTGGCGTCGACATTGACCGGCCGCCAGCCGCGCTCGGCCAACAGCGCGACGGCGGCGCGCAGCAGAACGCGGCTGTCGGCGTCTTTGTAACGCGGGTCGCTATCGGGAAAATGCCGGCCAATGTCGCCGAGGGCGGCAGCGCCAAGCAGGGCGTCGGTAATCGCATGCAGCAGCGCGTCGGCGTCGGAATGGCCGAGCAGCCCGGTTGGATGCGGGATTTCGACGCCGCCGAGAATCAGCCGGCGGCCCGCGACCAGCTTGTGCACATCGTAGCCCTGCCCTACCCGGATATGCATTTGCGCGCCCTCAGGATCATGGCGGCCAGCGCCAGATCGGCCGGCCAGGTAACTTTCAGATTGCTGGCCCCGCCGCGCACCAGTTTTGGCGCCAGGCCCATGGCCTCGATAGCGCCAGCCTCGTCGGTAACGGCGCGGTTATTTTCCAGCGCCACGCGCAACAGGCCGTGGCGGAACATCTGCGGCGTCTGCGCCTGCCACAGACCGTCGCGCGGCAGGGTGGCGGCCACCCGCCCGTCCGCATCGGCCTGCTTCACGGTGTCGGCGACCGGCACGGCGAGCAGGCCGCCGACCGGGTCATCCGCCAATTCCGTCAGCAGGGCCGTCAGCATTCTTGGGTCGAGACAGGGCCGGGCGGCGTCGTGCACCAGAATCCAGTCGTCGTCGGCGGCAACCATGGCTGCGGCGCAGAGGCCGTTGCCGACGCTCTCGGCCCGCGTGGCGCCGCCGCAGGCGACGGTTTCCAGCCTGTGGCCGAGTTCCGTCCAGTTGTAACGGCGCCACCACGGGTCGTCCGGCGCCAGCACCACCCACACCCGTTCGATGGCGGGGCAGGCAAGCAATGCGGAAAGCGTATGATAAATCAGTGGGCGGCCAAGCAGGTCGAGGTATTGTTTTGGCTTTTCCGCGCCGAAGCGGGAACCGCTGCCGGCAGCGGGGACGATTGCGAAATGACGTGGCATCGCTTAATTTTAACGAACAACCAGAAAATGATGCGCGGTGAGAGGAAAAACATGAGTTTCGTCGCCCCTGAACTGGCTGCCCCGGTCGAGGCTTTCGCCACGACGCTTGGCATTGGCCTCCTGATAGGCATGGAGCGCGAGCGGCGCCTGGATTCGGCGGCCGGCCTGCGTACCTTCTCGCTGGTCGCCATGCTCGGCTGCCTGTTCGCCATGCTCGGCGAGAAAAGCGGCGCGCCCTGGCTGGTCGCGGTCGGTCTGGTGGTGGTCGCGGCGACGATGATCGCCTCCAATTTCTCGTCGCAGCAGGAGGAGCAGTTTCGCGGCTTTACCACGGAAGCCGCCATCATCGTCACCTACGCCCTCGGCGCGGCGGTGTGGATGGGTTATTCGATGCTGGCCGTGATGCTGGCCATCACCACCACCGTGCTGCTTTATTTCAAGGCCGAACTGAAACAGATCAGCCAGCGGATGACGCCGAAGGATCTCAATTCCATCCTGCAATTTGGCGTGCTCTCGCTGGTCATTCTGCCCATCCTGCCGGATCGCGATTTCGGCCCCTATGCCGCGATCAACCCGCGCCAGGTGTGGTGGCTGGTGGTGCTGATTTCCGGTCTGGCGCTGTCCGGCTATCTCGCCCTGCGCATCATCGGCGCCCGCCACGGCGCCGCCGTGCTCGGCATTTTTGGCGGGCTGGCCTCGTCCACGGCGACGACCATGATGTTCTCCCGCCACGCCGCCGAGCATCCCGAGCTGACGCGCATGTCATCGCTCGTCATTCTCATCGCCAATGTCATGGTCATGCTTCGTCTCGGCATCATTGCCGGTTTGCTCGCGCCGGGGCTGCTGCGCCCGATCGCCATCGTCTTCGCCTGCGGCATCATCCCCGGCGTGCTGACCACGCTACACGGCTGGAAAGTGCTCAACGAAGCGGGCGACCTGCCGCTGCCCGATGTCAAGAACCCGACCGAGCTGAAAACGGCCCTTTCCTTCGGCCTCATCTACGCCGTCGTCCTGCTCGCCGCCGCCTGCTTGCAGGATATTTTCGGCAGCAGCGGCCTCTACGCCGTTGCCTTCGTTTCCGGCGTCACCGATGCCGACGCCAGCGTGCTGTCCACGCTGCGCATCTTCAACCTCGAACGCCTGCTCGCCGCCCCGGCGGTCATCGCCGTTGCCCTGGCGCTCCTGGCCAATCTGGCTTTCAAGATCAGCCTGGTCATCAGTATCGGCGGCAAGCCCCTGGCCCGCCAGGCGCTGCCCGGTCTGGTCGCCATCGGCCTCGGCCTGGGCATCGGCCTCCTCATCGTGTGACGCCATGAATACCGCCGCCACCCGCCCGCCCGCCGTCGCCGGCATGTTCTATCCGGCCGCCGCGACGGCGCTCGCCGCCACCGTCGACGCCCTGCTCGCCGCCGTCCCGGCGAGCGCCTCGGCGGAGCAGCCGAAGGCGATCATCGCGCCGCACGCCGGCTACATCTACTCCGGCCCCGCCGCCGCTGCCGCCTATGCCGCGCTGGCGCCGTGGCGGCAGCGAATCCGCCGCGTCGCGCTGCTCGGCCCGTGCCACCGCGTCGCCGTTCACGGCATCGCCCTGCCCACGGCGCAGGCTTTCGCCACGCCGCTCGGCAGCATTCCCCTCGATCTGCCGGCCCTGGCCGCCCTCGACGAATTGCCGCCAATCTGCCGCAACGACGCGGCGCACGCCCTGGAACATTCGCTGGAAGTGCACCTGCCCTTCCTGCAACGCTGCCTCGACGACTTCACGCTGATTCCGCTGGCCGTCGGCCACGCCGCGCCGGAAGACGTGGCCGCCGTACTCGAACGCCTGTGGGGCGGCGGCGAGACGCTGCTGGTCATCAGCTCCGATCTCTCGCACTACCTGCCCGACGCCACCGCCCGCCAGGTCGATGGCGACACCTGCCGCCGCATCCTCGCCCTCGATGCCCGCATCCACCCGCAGCAAGCCTGCGGCGCTTATCCGATCAACGGCCTCCTGCTGGCCGCCCGGCATCATGGGCTGAAAGCGCGCCTGCTCGCCGCCTGCAATTCCGGCGACACCGCCGGCGACCGCGAGCGCGTCGTCGGCTACGCCGCCTTCGCCTTCGACCCGCACGATCATGAATGAACTGGGTAACAGTCTGCTGCGCCTCGCCCGCAACGCCATTGGCGAAAGCTTCGGCCTCGCGCCGCAGCCGGTCGCCGAGCACGCCGGATGGCATGAGCCGGGGGCCACTTTCGTCACCCTCACCCAGCGCGGCGCGCTGCGCGGCTGCATCGGCAACCTCACCGCCTGGCGCCCGCTGGCCGATGACGTGGCGGCCAATGCCCGCGCCGCCGCCTTCCGCGACCCGCGCTTCAAACCGCTGACCGCCGGGGAATTCGCCGACATCCGCGTCGAAGTCTCGTTGCTGTCGCCCGCCGAACCTCTGCCCTGCCGCGACGAGGCCGAGGCGCTGGCGCTGCTGCGGCCGCACATCGACGGTGTCATTCTCAGCGCCGGTCGCCGCCGCGCCACCTTCCTGCCGCAAGTCTGGGAACAACTGCCGCAACCCGCCGCCTTCCTCGCCCATCTCAAGCGCAAGGCCGGGCTGCCCGCCGATTACTGGGCTGACGACCTGCGCCTGGAATGCTACACGGTCGAAAAATGGCGGGAGGCCGAACCATGAATCCGGCCGATTCCGATCACCCCGGCCGCTGGTGGCATAAGCTCGACGACGGGCGCATCCAGTGCGACCTCTGCCCGCGCGACTGCCAACTGCACGAAGGCCAGCGCGGCACCTGCTTCGTCCGCCGCATGGTTGACGGCACGATGCGGCTGACCACCTATGGCCGCTCCTCCGGCTTCTGCCTCGACCCCATCGAAAAAAAGCCGCTTTGGCATTTTTACCCCGGCAGCAGCATCCTCTCCTTCGGCACCGCCGGCTGCAACCTGGCCTGCCGCTTCTGCCAGAACTGGGACATTTCCAAGGCGAAAGACATGGATCGCCTGATGGACAGCGCCAGCCCCACCGCCATCGCCGCCGCCGCCCGCCGTCACGGCGCCGCCGCCGTCGCCTACACCTACAACGACCCGGTCATCTTCGCCGAATACGCCATCGACACCGCCCTCGCCTGCCGCGCCGAGGGCATCCATAACGTCGCCGTCACCGCCGCCTACATCCATCCCCAGCCGGCGCGCGAATTTTTCGCGGCGATGGACGCGGCCAATGTCGACCTCAAAGCCTTCACCGAGCATTTCTACCAAAAACTGTGCGCCGGCCGGCTGACGCCGGTACTCGACATGCTCGCCTGGATTCGCCATGAAACGGACTGCTGGCTGGAAATCACCACCCTCCTGATTCCCGGCCACAACGACAGCCCGGCGGAAATCGCCGAATTGGCCGCCTGGATCGAGCGCGAACTGGGGCCGGAAGTGCCGCTCCACCTCACCGCCTTCCACCCCGACTGGAAAATGACCGACCTGCCGCCAACGCCGCCAGCGACCCTGCGCCAGGCCCGGCAAATCGCCCTCGCCGCCGGACTGCGTCACGTCTACCTCGGCAACCTGCGCGGCAGCGAAGGCGGCGCCACCTTCTGCCGGCAATGCCAGGCGGCGCTGATCGTCCGCGACGGCTACGCCATCCGCCGCTACGAACTCACCGCCGACGGCCGCTGCCCGCATTGCCAAACGCCGCTGGCCGGCCATTTCGGCCCGCGTCTCGGGCGCGACGGACTCGCCTTCGGCGCGCGCCGCATCCCCATCCGCCTCGCCGCATGAAGCGCCCAATCGCATGAACCGCCATATCACCCTGAACACCCCCAGCGGCACCCTGCACGGCTATCTCGACTGCCCGGAACAAGCGCGCGGGCTGGCGCTGCTCGCCCGCATCCAGCGCACCCCGCGCGACGAAATCGTCGCCGCCGGCCTGACCGCAAGCGGCTACGCCACCCTGAGCATGGGACTGCTGACCACCCGCGAACTGAACTTCGCCGACGCCGCGCAAAACATCCCGCGCCTCTGCCAGCGCCTGCTCGCCATCCTCGGCCTGCTCGCCAACGACGGCGACACCGAGGAACTACCGCTAGCCCTCTTCGCCGCTGGCGACGCGACCCCGGCGGCAATCCGCATCGCCGCCCGGCGCGATCAACAGGCCCGCGTGCTGGTCTGCCACGGCGGCCTGATCGACCGCGCCGGACTACAGGCGCTGAAATTCATGACCGCGCCGCTGCTCATGCTCTTCGACGCCGACGACAGCTTCGGCCCCGCCGCCTTCCACCGCGCCCAAACGCGCCTGCGCGCCACATGCGACGAACAAACGCTGCTGGCGGGCGAGGACACGACGCCGTACATCACCGCCTGGTTTGATCGCCATTTGCCGGCGGCGACCTGCTCTTGAGCCAGTACAATGCCCGCACTCGTGAAGCTGCCTTTTGTGGGCTTCGCCACCTTCGCCATCCAAACGGAACAAAACACAAAGCCGCTTGCCTGGCAATACAAATAGCAAACAGGATGAAAAATATGGCAACCCAAGAATCGGGAATCGGGAATCGGGAATCGGGAATCGGGAATCGGGAATCGGGAATCGGGAATCGGGAATCGGGAATCGGGAATCGGGAATCGGGAATCGGGAATCGGGAATCGGGAATCGG